>Ga0209474_10000049_pt1 | contig 135809 bp, 128 predicted proteins | sample GraSoiAngelo_145_FD_185902 | JGI IMG/M metagenome (GOLD analysis project Ga0209474, IMG submission 185902) | Grasslands soil microbial communities from the Angelo Coastal Reserve, California, USA - 14_1009_05_20cm (SPAdes) (version 2) | ecosystem: Environmental > Terrestrial > Soil >...
CTGAGGCCGATCATCCTGGTCGCGTACGACACCGGGATGCGGCTGCGCGAGGTCCTCGGTCTCCGCTGGTCGCAGGTGAACCTCGAGCTGCGCGTGATCAAGCTCGCCGCGGGGGACACCAAGACCGAGGAGCCTCGCACCGTGTTCCTCACCAAGCGAGTGCAGGACGCGCTCGACGCTCAGCTGCGGCACATCAAGAGCGACTGGGTGTTCACCAATCCGGAGACAGAGGAGGCGTGGAAGGACATCCGAAAGCTCTTTCGCCGCGCGTGCAAGGCGGCGAAACTCACGGGCGTCTGGTTCCACGACCTGAGGCGCAGCTTCGTCACCAACGCACGCCGGCGCGGAGTGCCCGAATCGGTGGTGATGAAGATGTCCGGCCATCGCACGAGGGCCGTCTTCGATCGCTACAACATCGTCGAGGAGGACGACCTGCGCGATGCGGTGAAGCGGATCGAAGCCGGCATCGCGAGGAACAGCGGAAGTCTTGGACACGATCTGGACAAAGTTCGCGGAGACCGATCTGAAGACTCGAAGGCCCCACCAGCGAAGTGCCGGTAGGGCCTGAAGAAACATGGTTGCGGGGGCAGGATTTGAACCTGCGACCTTCGGGTTATGAGCCCGACGAGCTACCGGACTGCTCCACCCCGCGTCAGTCAGGGCGGGTCGTATAAGACGGGGCGACCGCCTGTGTCAACCGAGGGAATCCGACCACCGACGGAGGCCGCGGTGTATCCTGCGCCGCAGCGATGGTCGGGAATCGGGCCGAGAACCTGGTCGACGGACATCGCACCCTGCCCGTGCTGCTCGCCGACCTGGCGGCGGCACGGTCGACCATCCACGTCTCCATGTTCCTCTTCTTCAACGACCCGATCGGGAAGGAGATCGAGGGCGTGCTCTGCGAGCGGGCGCGCGCCGGAGTGAAGATCCGCATCCTCGTCAACCTCGAGAAGACGGAGATGGGCGACCCCTTCTCGACCGGCGAGGAAGAGATGATGGAGGAGGACCCCGACTTCCCCGACGACGCCATGGACGTCGACGCGCTCGCTCACCGGCTGCGCAACTGGGGTATCAAGGTCCTCGACTCGAACCTCGACTTCGACAAGGTCCCCGACACCCAGGACACCAAGCTCAGCGAGCAGGCCCGGCTCATCAAGGAGACGAGCCGGATGGACGCGGCCCACGTCGATCACCGCAAGGTCATCACCATCGACGGGCGCATCGCCTACTGCGGGTCGGCGAACTTCGGAGCGCAGTACCTCTTCCACGTCCCCTTCGACCCGGCCATCGAGGCGCACGAGGAGGCGGACCGGGTGCGCAAGGCCAACGGGCCCGAGCCCTGGTGGAAATGGCACGACGGCTTCGTCCGCTTCGAAGGCCCCGTCGCGCGCGACTTCGACGCCTACTTCCGCGAGCGCTGGGTCCTCGACGGCGGGGACGACTACGGAGCCGTCACGACGATCGGCAGGATGGGACCGCCGAGCGGGATTCCCGTCGGCGCGATCTCGCTGCGCGCCAACCAGCCCGACAATCAGCCGAATCATGTCCGCGAGGTGTTCCTCGAATGCATCGCGGAGGCGCAGAGGTCGATCTTCATCGAGAATCCCTACGTCTATCAGACTGCCGTCGTCGAGGAGCTTTGCGCTGCCGCGAGGCGCGGCGTCCGCGTGGACCTGATCGTTCCGGCCCTGAAATGGAACGACAACGAGTTCTCGCAGGACGCCATGCAGCACGAGTATCCGAAGCTGCTCGACGCCTCCGTCCGGGTCTACGAGTACCAGAACCACTTCACCCATCTGAAGATGGCGACCTTCGACGAGCGCATCTCCATCGTCGGCTCCGCCAACCTGAACTTCCGCAGCATGGAGAACGACAACGACTTCGAGCTGGTCGCGCGGGTGGAGAGCGAGGAGTTCGCGCGCGGCATCAACGCCGAGGTGCGCGACGCCGACGTTCCCTTCTCGCAGAAGATCGAGCCGGGCAAGGTCGGCTTCCGCGCCCGCGTCCGCGACCCTCGCACCGTTTTCCTCGTCTGGCGCCGTCTGATCTGAGACGAATGGCGGGGTGCCAAGCAACACCCCGATGACGATGCGCGCCGCGCGGCGGTACCATCGAACCATCGGAGGCCACCATGTCCGGAGCGCAGCCGCTCGAGCGCGAGATGCCGTCCGCGGGCAGCGAGCGGATCCTCAAGGCGATGGAGACGGAGCCGGTGAGCTCGCTCGTGCAAGGCCCCGCCGTCACCATCGGCCCTGAGGCCACCATCCAGGAGGCCGTGGAGTGCCTGCAGGGCATGCACATCGGATGCGTGCTCGTCGCCGGCTCCGACGGCAAGCTCGCCGGCATCTTCACCGAGCGAGATCTGCTCAATCGAGTGGCGGGCCGCAGGCTCGAGTGGCGGAGCACGCGCGTCGCGGACTACATGACGCGCGATCCGGAATCGCTCCGGCCCGACGACCGCATCGTCTGGGCGCTCAATCTCATGCACGTGGGCGGGTACCGGCACGTCCCGCTGGTCGACGCCTCGGACCGCCCCGTCGGCGTCGTCTCGGTGAAGGACATCGTCTCCTTCCTGGTGGAGCTCTTCCCTGCCGCGGTCCTCAACCTCCCGCCCGATCCCCACCGGGCTCCCGACTCGACGCTCTCGGGAGGCGGCGAGGACTAAGCGATCGCCCGGGCCACGCGCAGCCCTTCGATCTCCTCCTGGGAGAGTCCGTGCTCGCGCAGCACCTCGACCGAATGCTCTCCGAGCTTCGGGGCCCGGCTACCGGCGGGCGTGGAAAGCGCCGGCTGGGAACGTAGGGTTCCGTCGGGCAGGAAGGCGCCGCGCGCCCGGTGCTGGGGGTGCCCGCGCAATTCGTTCGGCTCGAGGACCGGTTCCAGGCAGCAATCCGCGGGCTGCAGGCGGGAGACCCATTCGTCCCGCGAGGCGGAGCGGAAGAGCGCGTCGACTTCCGGGGCCAGCGAGGAATCGAATCCGCGCGACTCCCAGTCGGGCTTGCCGACCGCCGCGCAGAACGCCGACCAGAACTTCGGCTCGAGCGCGCCGAGCGCCACCGCGCTTCCGTCGCTGCAGGCGTAGACGCGATAGCAGGGCCTGCTTCCGCTCAGCACGTCGTCGCCGCGCGCCTGCGGCGGCTGCCCGGCGGCAAGAGACCCTGAGTGCGGAATCAAGAATTGCATGGCGCCCTCGCACATCGAAATGTCGAGCGTGCGGCCGCGGCCGGTTCGCTCGCGTTCGTAGAGCGCCGCGAGGATTCCGATGACCGCCTGGAGCGAGCCGCCGGCGAAGTCGGCGATCTGCACGCCGGGGAGGACCGGGACCTCACCAAGACCGTTGCGAGCAAGCACCCCGGCGAGGGCCACGTATCCGATGTCGTGCCCCGCTCGCGCCGCCCAGGGACCATCCTGGCCGTAGCCCGTCAGCGAGCAGACGACGAGGCGCGGATTCTTCTCGACCAGCGCGCGAGGACCGCAGCCGAGCTTGCCGAGGACGCCGGGACGGAATCCCTCGACGAGCACGTCCGCCGCGGCGCAGAGGCGCTGGAGCAGCGCGGGACCGTGAAGCGACTTGAGGTCGATCGACAGGGAGCGCTTGCCGCGGTTGAGCGCCTCGAACTGGCCGCCGCCGTCGATCTCGCGCAGGTAGTCGCCGCGCTCGCGGTCCTCCACCTTGACGACGTCGGCGCCGAGATCGGAGAGGAGCAGCGTCGCGTACGCGCCGGGATAGAGCCGCGTCAGGTCGAGGACGTGGATGCCGGCGAGGGGCCCCTGCCGCTGCATCCACCCACAGTACCAGCGAAACGGAGAAAGCTAGCCGATGACCTTTTGCAACTTCATGGCGAGCGCCATGTCGCCCTTGATCTTGAGCTTGCCGCTCATGAACGCCATCTGCGGGTTCATCTTCCCGGAGACGATGTTCATGAAGTCGCCGGAAGCGCACGTCACCGTGCACTTGGCAGTTCCGGTCGAGCCGGGCGTCACGATGCCGGGTTCCTTGGTGAGATCCACGGTCCAGACGCCGCCGCCGTCACCCGTGATGTTGAACTCGTAGGTGGAATTGACGGCCTTGGAGATGTCCGGGTTGCCCTGGAGCTTCTTGGCGATCTTCTCCTCGAAGTACTGCTTGGGACCGGCCGCGTCTGCCATGGAAGCTCCTGAGAATGAATACTCATTCATTTCGTGCGGGCGCGGAATCTAGCGGCGGCGCCGCGGGGTGTCAACGAGCGAAATGATGACCCGCAGAAGCTCCGCCGGCCGCGCGATAGCGTCTGCTACGTAGGGTGTCGGACCGAGCACGGTGCATCCGGTCATCTCCTCGACCAGCCTGCGGTTGGTGGCGACGGTCGCGTCGTCTTCGGGCTGCACACGATTGAGCACGATTGCGGCGACCTCGACCCCGCGCCGCGCCAGCGCCTCGGCGGAGAGTGCGCAGTGGTTGAGGGTGCCGAGACCGGCCTTGCCCACCAACACCACCGGAAGGCCCAGCCTCTCGGCCAGATCGAGATTGGTCACCAGAGTCTGCGCTGGAGGACGTTCCGCTGGATCGGCCTGCTCGAGCGACGCGGAGGAGACCTCGCGCGTGATTGGAACGAAGAGCCCGCCCGCCGCCTCGAGCACGATCGGGCCCTCGCCGCGCGAGACCAACGCTTCGATGTGCTCGATCGAGATGGAAGTCCCCGCGGCCTGTGCCGCGACGAGCGGCGCGGCTGGGAGCGTGAACCGGTACGGGCACACTTCGTCGAGGGCGGCATCGGAGCCGGCCGCCTCGCGCAAGGCAAGCGCATCGGCGGGCCGCTCCGGGTCGCATCCCGTCTCTACCGGCTTGAGCGGCCGGGGCTTCACTCCGGCGCGCGCGAGACCCACGAGCAGGGCCCGGGCCACCTCGGTCTTGCCGACGGAGGTGTCGGTGCCGGCCACGAAATAGCCGCGGATCATCCCTCGGTGACCTCGCGGATCGAGTCCCGCACCGCTTCGGTGAGCAGATCCACCTCGGCCGCGTTGATGGAGAGCGGCGGGAGGATGACGATCACGCTGCCGAGCGGTCGCAACATGATCTCGCGCTTTCGCCCGGCGAGACAGACGCGATGGCCGATGCGGTCCTCGTACGGGTACTCCTCCTTGGACCGCCGGTCCTTCACCAGCTCGATGCCGATCATCAGGCCGCGCTGCCGGACGTCGCCGACGTGCTCGAGCTTGGCGATCTCCTTGAGCCCTTTCTCCAGGCGCTGCGCCATCTGCCAGCCGTGCTCGAGCGCGTTCTCCTCGTCGAAGATGCGGAGCGAGGCGAGCGCGGCGGCGCAGCCGAGCGGATTGCCCGTGTAGCTGTGGCCGTGGAAGAAGGTGCGCTTGCTCTCGAACGGACCGAGGAAGCTTTCGTAGATCTCGTCGGTGACGAGCGTCGCGGCGAGCGGCAGATATCCGCCGCTCAGTCCCTTGGCGAGACAGAGGATGTCGGGGACCACCCTCTCCTGCTCGCAGGCGAAGAGGCTTCCGGTGCGTCCGAAGCCGGTCGCCACTTCGTCGCAGACGAGCAGGACGCCGTAGTCGCGGCAGGCCTTGGCGATGCGCCGCAGGTATCCCGGAGGGTGCGTGATGATCCCCGCCGCGCCCTGCACCAGCGGCTCGAGGATGAAGGCCGCGATCTCCTCGTGGCGACCGGCGATGATCGCCTCCGCCGCGAGCGCTGACGCTTCGAGGCAGTGCCGCGCGCCGGTGGGCCAGCGATACACGTACGGCGTCGGCACGCGCAGGACGTCGAAGAGCAGCGGGTGGAAGATCTGGTGGAAGATGTCCATCCCACCGACGCTCACCGCGCCGATGGTGTCGCCATGATACGCCTCGCCCAGGGCGACGAACTTCGCCTTCTTCGGCTTGCCGCGCAGACGCCAGTGCTGGAAGGCGATCTTGAGCGCCACCTCGACCGCGGTCGATCCGGAGTCCGAGTAGAAGACCTTGTTGAGGACCGGCTGTCCTTCGAATCGGGGCGCGCGCTGCACGAGCTGCGCGGCGAGCTCGATGGAGGGCGGCGAGGCGAGCCCGAGCAGCGTCGTGTGCCCGACGTACTCGAGCTGGAGCTTGATCGCGCGGTCGATCTCCGGCTTCCGGTGCCCGTGGACGTTCACCCACAGTGAAGAGATGGCATCGAGATACTTGCGACCCTTGGTGTCGAAGAGCCAGCAGCCGCGCGCCTGGTCGATGATGACGGGCTCGTCGCCGGGAAGCGGCTCGAGCCAGGTCTGCATCTGCGTGAATGGATGCCAGACGTGGGCGCGGTCCAAGGAGGTCAGCCAGTCGTGCCGCGACTGGGAATCTTCCGGCGCGCCGGGGGGCTCTGTGCTCATGCGGGTCGCAGGTTCCGCGCGCGGCGCCGCGCCGTCAAGGGCAGAGCTCACAGCTCGCGGAGCGCGGCGAGCAGGCGGTCGATGTGCTCGTCGTCGTGCGCGGCGCTGAGCGCGATGCGCAGGCGGCTGCTTCCCGCAGGAACGGTGGGCGGGCGGATGGGGCGCACGTACAGGCCCTTCGCGCGAAGCATCGCCGCGGCGCGGAGCGCTTCCTCGGGCGCGCCGAGCACGACGGGAAAGATCGGCGTCGCTCCCGAGGCGGATAGGCCGAGCTTGCGCATCCCTGAGGCCAGACGATCGATGGAGCGGCGCAGCCGGGCGCGGCGCGCCTCGCCCTCGGCGCCGGAGAGGAGCGCGAGCGCGACGAGAGCCGCCTCCGCGATCGCCGGCGGAAGCGCGGTGCTGAAGACGAGCGATCGGGCGCGATTGACGAGCAGTTCCCGGCAGGCGCGCGAGCAGACGACGTAGGCGCCGAACACGCCGACCGCCTTCGACAACGTTCCCATGCGCAGGTCGACGCTCGATTCCAGACCAAGTTCCGCGGCGAGGCCGGCGCCGCGCGGGCCGAGGACTCCGGTCGCGTGCGCTTCGTCGACGGCGAGGATGGCGCCTTCGCGCTCGCACAGCGCAGCGATCTCGCGCAAGGGCGCTACGTCGCCGTCCATGGAGAAGACCGTGTCGGTCGCGACGAGGATGCGCCGCGCACCGCTCACCCGCGCTCTCCGCAACGAATCGGCGAGGGCCTCGGGATCGCAGTGCGAATAGACCTCGACCCGCGCGCGCGAGAGCCTGCACCCGTCGACGAGGCTCGCGTGGTTGAGCGCATCGCTCAGGATCACGTCTTGGTCGCGCCCGACAAATGCCGGCAAGAGGCCACAATTGGCGGCGTACCCGCTTCCAAACAGCACCGCCGCCTCGCCGCTCTCGAAGCGCGCGAGCGCGTTTTCCAGCTCGTGGTGGGGAACGAAATCTCCGCAGACGAGCCGGCTCGCGGACGCTCCGGAGCCCCATCGTGCAGCCGCTCTGGAGAGGGCCTCGCCGACGGCGGGATGGGCCGCGAGTCCGAGGTAATCGTTGGAGCTGAAATTGATGAGCCGCTCGCCCCCCGGCAGAGCGATCTCCGCCCCCGGCGCCGAGGTTTGCGTCTCCAGCGAGCGCAACAGGCCCTGCGCCTCGAGGGCCGACAGCTCTTCCCGCGCGATCCGATCCGCGATGCCCATGTCACCCGCCAGCGAGAGGAAACGCGCGCACTTCCTCGTGCCGTGCGCCCTTCGGAGAAAGCTCGCTTTTCATGAGGAGGAGCCGGCCTACGTGGAACCGTGCTACCTCGCCGGGGCCCACGGATCGCAATGCCCGCTCCGCGTCGCGCTCGCAGCCGCGCTTCACCCGCGCCACGGTGAGATGGGGATGGAAAGCGCGCGTCTCGAGCTCGAATCCCGCCGCCCGCAGTCCGCCGCAGAGCCGCGTTGCCAGCTCCACCAGCTCGTTCGCCCCCTCGATGATTCCCAGCCACAGCACGTGCGCCCGGCGAGGGTTCGGGAACGCTCCCGCACCGCTCAGAGTCGCCTCGAATGGCTTCAGCCCGGTGCAGGGCTGCGCGGCGGCGTAGATCCGCTCGAGCGCCTCAGGCGGCTGTTCTCCGAGAAAGGCGAGGGTCAGATGCATCTGCTCGGGTTTCGTCCAGGACAGCTCGCCCGCCGCGGCTCGCGCGGGAGCGAGCGCCCGGGCGGCGCGGTCCTTCGCCTCCTGCGGGAGCGGAACGGAGAAGAACAGCCGCATCGCCCCGAGTCTACGCCAGGGCCCGGCAAACACGTGCCCTACCGTCTACCCAGGTGGCGCGGGCTGGTGTAGTCCCAAGCGCCCGCATGCGCGCACTCCTCTTCGATCTCGACGGCACGCTCACGCGAAGCGCGGGGGCCGGAGCGCGCGCCCTGGGGAAGGCGCTCGGCGCGCGGCTGCGGGCCACGGAGGAATTGCGAAAGATGCGTCTCGACGGAATGACCGATCGTGCCATCGCCCGCGCGCTTCTCGCCGCCGAGCGGGGGACGGAACCCGCCAAGGTCGTGGAGGAGGAGATCGATCACGTGCTCGAGCAATACCTCGTGAACCTCGAACGGGAGTGCGCGGCGAAGTCGTACGAGGCGATCCCGGGCGTGGCCGCGGTCCTCGACCGTCTCTGCGCGCGAAACGACGTGCTCCTGGGTCTCTGCACGGGAAACCTCGAGCGCGGTGCGCAGCTCAAGCTCGCCTGCACCGGTCTCTGGGAGCGCTTCCGCTTCGGTGGCTACGGCAGCGACGCGGAGCCGCGGCCCGAGATCGTCCGCACCGCCTGGAAGCGGGCGGAGGCGCTCGGGGCCAAAGAAGGCCTCGTCATCGGCGACACGCCTCGCGACATCCTCGCCGCGCACGAGGCGGGCCTGCCGGCCTGCGGCGTCGCCACCGGCCGCTGGTCGGTGCACGATCTCTCGGTCCACGGCGCGGAGGTGGTGCTCGCCGACTGGTCCGACCCCGACCGCGCCAGCTCGCTCCTCCTGGGGGCGCTGCGATGAGGCGCGTTCTCCTGGCAGCTCTCGTCGCCACCGCCGCGTGCAAGAAGCCAGTCGCCGCTCCGCGCTTCTGCAGCCAGGATCTGTCGGGCGTCTGGGTCAACGCCAGCGACCAGCACTTCGCCTACCGCCTCGAGGACAAGGGCGAGAGGGTGGACGGCAAGTTCTTCGCCCGCGAGGAGGACGGAGGCGAGTCGACCTCGCAGCCCGGCGAGCCCATTCTCATCGAGCTGCATCGGGGGGCGGAGACCCTCGACGGCGTGATGAAGTCGAGCGGCCAATCGCCGACGGGCCGCACCTGCCCGATCGACTTCAAGCTCCAGTTCACCTCTTGCGAGGCGGCGAGCATGCAGGTCGTCGCCGAGACCAAGGTGAGCGTGCGCGACGACTGCTCGCGGGCGCGCGAACAGGACGGGGGTCTCGCACCGACATCGCTGGTCGAGTACCGCTGGGAGAGGCCGGACGCGGGGAAGTGAGCTGACTAGCGGAGCTCGGGAACGTGGCGCGCGAGGATGTCGCGCACCTCGGCGAGATCGGATCGCCGCGCGAGCGCGTCCTTGACGTATTTCAAGGACGACGGGATGTGCACCAGGAACGACGGGTTTTTCTTCACCTGATCGATGAAGACGAATCGCCCCGCGTCCTTGAGCTTGCGCTGCACGGTGAGCAGGTCGAAGAAAGCGACGAACTCGCGCTCGTCGAGCTTGGGGCCACCCTCCTCTACCAACCGGGCGAGATAGCGCTTCAGCATCTTGTCGATGAGCGGGCGATCCAGCTCGACGTAGCTGTCGCGCAGGAGCGCCACGAGGTCGTACTGCCTCGGTCCCTGCAGCGCGTCCTGGAAGTCGATCACCACCTGCTCACCGGTAGGGAGCACCATGATGTTGCGGCTCTGGTAGTCGCGGTGCGTGAAGCTGCGCGGCGCCGCGGCCAGCTCCTTCGAGATGGCATTGAAGTGGGTTCGCAAGGTCGTAAGCTCCGCCTCGCTCGGTTTCGCGCCGCGGCCGAGAAGCCCGTATTCGATGAAATGCTCGAACTCCCACTGGTAGAGGTCGTAGTCGAAGGCGCGGCTGAACGCGACGCAGCCCTGGTCCGGATTGCTCTCGGCATGGGCCCGGAGCTTGGCGAGCTGATCGATGGCGTTCTGGTAGATGCGCGTCCGATCGTTCGATTGGAGCGCCATCTCCAGCGTCTGGTCGGTGAGGTCCTCGATGACCACGAACCCGCGCCGGTGCGCGTCGAGGAACACGCGCGGGACGCGGACCCCGATGCGCTCCAGGTAGCGATGGACGTCGAGGAAGGGCAGGTCCTTGGGACTGGGCTCCTTGCTGACCTCCTCGCTCTTGCCGGACTCGGGGGGCAGTTCCATCACCACCGCCGAGCGGCCGTCGCGCTCGACGAGGCGCCAGTAGATCCGGTTGCCGGCGCCGCCTGCGAGGCGGATTACCCGCTCGGCGGGGCGCCCGATCGCCTCGGCGTATGCCGCGCGCAATTCGGTCTCGGTCATATCGGGCGCACACTACCCACCGCGGGGGGCGTGCGCCACTCGCGCTTGCGCTATAACCCGCAACCCGCAGGAGGCGTCCGATGCCCGTCTTCCAGAACATCTTGCAGGCGATCGGCCGCACGCCCATGGTGCGGCTCAACAAGCTGGTCGGGTCGAAGGACGCCGCGGTGTACGCCAAGTGCGAGTTCATGAATCCGGGCGGCTCGATCAAGGATCGGATGGCCCTCTACATCCTCGACAAGGCCGAGCGCGAAGGGCGCATCAAGCCCGGCGGCACCATCGTCGAGAACACCAGCGGCAATACCGGCATGGGGGTTGCGCTCTGGGCGGCGGTTAAGGGCTATCGCTGCGTCTTCACCATGCCGGACAAGATGTCGAGCGAGAAGGTGAATGCGCTGAAGGCGTTCGGCGCGGAAGTGGTGGTGACGCCCACGAACGTTCCCGCCGAGGATCCGCGCAGCTACTACGAGACGGCGAAACGCATCCATCGCGAAGCGCCGGGCTCGTTCATGCTGAACCAGTACCACAACCCCGACAACATCGAGGCGCATTACAAGCTCACCGGTCCGGAGATCGAGGACGATTTGCGCAAGGCCGGCCTTACGCTCGATGCCTTCGTTTCCGGTCTCGGCACCGGCGGGACGATGAGCGGCGCCGGCAAGTACTTGAAGGAGAAGTTCCCGCAGTCGAAGAACATCGGGGTCGATCCGGAGGGAAGCGTCTACCTCGACTACTTCAAGACGGGGAAGCTGTCCCAGCCCCATGTCTACAAGGTCGAGGGAATCGGCGAGGACATGCTCTGCAAGGCTATGGACTTCGGCGTGCTCGACGACGTCCGCCGCGTCGACGACAAGCAGAGCTTCTTCGGGGCCCGCAGGCTGGCGCGCGAGGAGGGCCTGTTCGCAGGTGGCTCGTCCGGGTCCGCCATCCACGTCGCGGTGGAAGTGGCGCTGGAGATGGGCCGCGGCAAGACGATCGTGGTCACGCTGCCCGACAGCGGCTCGCGCTACATCACCAAGTTCTATTCGGACGAGTGGATGAAGGACAACGGCTTCTTCGATCCCACCGACCGCATGGGCACCGTGAGCGATCTGCTCGGCGGGAAGAAGCGCGAGGTGTACACGGTGACGCCGAAGGACAGCGCCAAGCACGCCGTGGATCTCATGAAACGGCATGGAATCTCGCAGCTGCCGGTGCTGGACGGCGCGAAGCCCGTCGCCATGCTCCACGAGGTGGACTTGCTGCAGGCGCTGATCGAGGGGCGGCACAAGCTCGACGACGCGGTGAGCGCGGTGATGAAGCCCATCTCCGGCATCGTCACGCTGCGCACGCCGGTGTCGAGGCTGCGCGAGCTGTTCGCGAAGGACCAGGTGGCGATCGTGAAGGACGGGGACGACCTGGCGGCGATCGTGACGAAGATCGACCTCATCGAGTGGCTCGCGGCACGGTGAGGGCGCACTTCGCCCCGGTGGGCGTCGTGATGGACCAGGCCAGTTGACCGAGCATTCGCTGTCCCTCCGCGATGCGCGCCGGATCGCGTTGCTTGCGCAGGGGTTCGGCGCGCGGCGGCCTGCACGCGCGACCTTGCGGCACGTTCGCGACCTGGTAGGCGGCATCAAGCTGATCCAGGTCGATTCGGTGAACGTGCTGGTCCGCAGCCAGGAACTGCCGGTCTGGGCGCGTCTCGGGCCGCACCCGCGCGACGCGCTCCCGGACCTGTGCAGACGCGGCGAGATCTTCGAGTACTGGGCGCACGAGGCCTCGCTGATGCCCGTCGAGTTGCAGCCGCTCTTGCGCTGGCGGATGGCCGAGGCGCGGGACAAGGCATGGCGCAGCGTGCGCACGATCGCGCACCGCGATCCGGCGTATGTGGCCGCCGTGCGCGAGCAGGTGCATGCGCGCGGCAGCATCACCGCGCGCGACCTTCCGTCGCGCCCCGGATCGGTCAGGAGCGCGTCGTGGTGGGGATGGGACGACCGCAAGCGCGCGCTCGCGTATCTCTTCTGGGCGGGCGAGATCACCGCCATCCGCTCCACGAACACCTTCGAGCGCGTGTATGCGCCGCTCGACCAGGTGCTGCCGCAGCGCGTGCTTTCGTCGCCCACGCCCGCGCCGGACGACGCGCGCCGCGAGCTTCTCGAAATGTCGGCGCGCGCTCTCGGAGTCGCGACCGCGCGGGACCTCGCGGATTACTTTCGCGTCTCGCTGCCCATCGCGCGCCCGTTGATCGCTGAGCTGGCTGCGTCGGGGCGGCTCTCGCCCGTCGCGGTCGAGGGATGGCGCGAGCCTGCGTACCTGCATCCGCTCGCGCGGCCGCCGCGTGCCGTGAAGACGCGGGCGCTGCTCTCGCCGTTCGATTCCTTGATCTGGGATCGGCGGCGAACGGCGCGGCTGTTCGGATTCGACTACCGGATCGAGATCTACACGCCGCAGCACAAGCGCCGGCACGGGTACTACGTGCTGCCGTTCCTGCTCGACGAGACCCTCGTCGCGCGAGTCGATCTGAAGGCAGACCGGGCCTCAGGCACACTGCTCGTGCAATCGGCCTGGTCGGAGGCCGGTGCACCGGAATCTACCGCGGTCGCGCTGGCGGCGGAGCTGGGCGATCTCGCGCGCTGGCTCGGTCTGGAACGTGTCGTGGTGAGCCGACGCGGAGGCTTCTCCCGGGCGCTCCGCCTCGCGCTCGGTCCGGTGGCTCGGTGATCGGTGGCGGTTGCTGCCGTGCGCTACCGAAGGCGCGTGCGAGGGCGTTCGAACTTGCTTTTCGGACGGCACCCGTGTGTACTGCATCGCGCCCGCAAGCCGCGGGAATCGGACGAGACAATTCGTTCGTAAAAGCGAAAGAAGCGAATGAACACCGGCACCGTGAAGTGGTTCAATGATGCGAAGGGTTTTGGGTTCATCACGCAGGACAACGGCGGCGAGGACGTCTTCTGCCACCACACTGCCATCCAGGCCGACGGGTTCCGCTCGCTGACCGAAGGACAGAAGGTCAGCTTCGAAGTGACCAAGGGCCCCAAGGGTCTGCAGGCGCAGGCGGTGAAGCCGATTCCCTGACGCGCGATTGCGATCTAGCGTGATGCAGCAACCGAAGCCCGGGCCGCGAGGTCCGGGCTTTTTGCTGTGGTGGTAGGAAAAGCCATGACCAGGACCCGCGAAAATGAGCCGGCGCGCCTCCGGCGACCGGCGCTCGACCCCGCACGAATCGAGCCTCGCTCCACCTCCGGATACCCGGAGCCCTTCCGCTCGCGCGTCGTGCCTCGCGAGAAGCGGGCGCTCGGCGACGCGCTGGGATTGACGAAAATCGGAGTGAACCTGACGACGCTCTTTCCGGGCAAGGAGTCCTCGATGCGCCACTTCCACACGCACGAGGACGAGATGCTGTTCGTCATCGAGGGCGAGGTCGTCCTCGTCTCCGACGAAGGAGAACAGGTCCTGACGGCTGGGACCTGCGCGGGGTTCCCCGCCGGCAACGCCAATGGGCACCAGCTCTTCAACCGCAGCGCCCGGCCTGCTCGCTACCTGGAGATCAGCAATCGAGATCGGGAAGATTCCGCCGCCTACTCCGACGTCGATCTGCAGTATCGAAAGGGCCCAAGCGGGGAGGCCATCTACACGCGCAAGGATGGCACGCAGTACTGAGGCGCGACAGCGAACGTCCGGAAGCCGAACAGCCGCTGCCGCTGCGATCGCCCAGGCGCGGGCTCCTCCGCCGAATCAATTGAACCGGCAGCCACCGGGCTTCACGCATTGGTACGTGACGGGACCCGGCGACACGCAACATTCCTGGTTCCCGTTACACATCTTCGGGCCGCACGGAGTTCCCGACGGCGCCGCCGATGCGGTGGTGGAAATGGCGCTGCTCACGAGCGTGCCCAGCGCCGCGCCGGCGAGGACGGCAAGCAGGAATTTCTTCATGGTCAGACCCCCTTCAGGACTGCGGCGCGCACTCTAGTCCCATCCCGCGTGCGCGTCTAACCACGTCCTGCGGCGGCTACAGCAGCAAGCAGGTCGTCGTGCCGTGCGCGTAGAGCTTCCCCTCGCCGTCCAACACCCGCCCTTCCGCCGTCGCCACCTTCCCGCCAAGGTGGATGACCTTTCCCATCGCCTTCACCACGCCCGTGTCGTGCCGGAGCGCGCGGATGAAGTTCACCTTCAGCTCCAACGTGGTGTACGCGCGGCCTTCAGGGAGTAGCGATTGCACTGCGCATCCCATCGCCGAGTCGAGCAAGGTCGCCGCGAGGCCGCCGTGGACCACCCCGATGGGGTTGTAGTGGAACTCTTGCGGCTCGACCGCGAAGACCACTTCGCCCTCGCCGACCTCGACGATGTCGAAGCCCATGAGGTTCGCGATCGGCGGCGGCGGCAGCTTCCCCTCCGCGATGGCGCGCAGGAACGCCGCGCCGGACATGGTGCGTGCCGCCTTTCCCGAGACGACCGGGTCCTGCCACGTCACGGTGCGGGTCCGTTCGTTGTCGTTCATTCCGAATCCTCCCGGCACATCGAGCCCTTCGGGAAGGATGCCGGCACTACCAACAAGGTGCCTGCTAGATTGCGCAGATGCCCACTACCCGCAGGGAATTTCTCGGACGCGCCGTCGCCGGAATCGCCGGCGTCGCTGCGGCGGCCAAGGCCGACGAGCGCCCTCCCGACGCAGGCACCGCCGCAAGCGACGCCGGCACTCCAGGGGCTCCGCCGGCGTTCGGCACCTCGCCCTCGGTGGGCCCCGAAGTTTCGCCCGGCACGTTCGGCGAGGCGGAGAAGCTCGTGCAGGTCGCGAACGCGCCCGCCCATCGCGCGCAGGCCGCCGGCAACTGGCGCGAGTCGATGGCCGCGCTCTACGAGCGGCGCACCGGACCGAAGAAGATCGCGCTCGAGGACGAGCTCGCCCCGGCGACCGTGTGGAATCCGTCCATCCGCGGCGCCGGCGGGCCGAAGAAGAGCGGCAAGGTCGTGCGCAGCCTGATGCCCGCTCGGCCGCTTCCGAAGAGCGACGACGAAATCGCCTACGCGACCGTCGCCCAGCTGTCGCAATGGATCAAGTCGCGCGCGCTCACCTCGACCCGTCTCACGCAGATCTACCTGGACCGGATGGAGCGTTTCGATCCCAGGCTCCGCTGCGTCATCACGGTCATCAAGGACCAGGCCCTCGAGCAGGCCATGAAGGCGGATCGTGAGATCGCCTCGGGCAAGTACCGCGGGCCGCTTCACGGGATCCCCTGGGGCGCGAAGGACCTGGTCGACACCAAGGGCATCCGTACGACCTACGGCGCCGAGCCGTTCCAGAAGCGCGTTCCGCAGCGCGACGCCACCGTCGTCCGCAAGCTCAACGACGCGGGCGCGGTGCTCCTCGCCAAGCTGAGCCTCGGCGCGCTCGCGCTCAACGACATCTGGTTCGGCGGCCAGACCATGAACCCGTGGCTTCTCGTCGAGGGTTCCTCGGGATCCAGCGCCGGCCCGGGCGCCGCGACCGCCGCGGGCCTGGTCGGATTCGCCATCGGCAGCGAAACGCTCGGCAGCATCGTCGCGCCGTCGATGCGCTGCGGGTGTACCGGGCTGCGGCCTAGTTTTGGCCGCGTCTCGCGGGCGGGCGCGATGACCTTGTGCTGGTCGCTCGACAAGCTCGGCCCGATGGCTCGCGGCGTCGAGGACACGCTTCTCGTCCTCCAGGCGATCTCCGGCCAGGACAACGCCGACGTCTACACCGTCCCGAGCGAGCTGGACTTCGACGCCACGCAGCCGGTCCAGGGCCTCAAGGTCGGCTACGTCTCGCGGTGGATGAGCGACCCCTCGGCGACGCCGGTGGATCGCGCCGCCCTCGACGCGGTGAAGAAGGCCGGGATGCAACCGGTCGAGGTGGAGATCCCCGACTGGCCTTACGGATCGCTCGTCCTCGTCCTCTTCGCCGAGGCGGCCGCGGCGTTCGAGGAGCTGACGCTTTCCGGCGGGCTCGATCAGCTCAAGATGCAAGTCCCCGACGCGTGGCCGAACAGCTTCCGCCAGGCGCGCTTCCTTTCCGCCGTCGATTTCGTGCAGGCGGATCGCCTGAGGCGCAAGGTCGCGCAGGAGATGGCCCGCGTCTTCGCCCAGGTCGATCTGCTGCTCGTCCCGTCGTTCTCCGACATGCTCACCATCGGCAACTTCACCGGCCACCCTTCCCTCACGCTGCGCGCGGGATTCGTGGAGGTGTCGGAAGCGCGCTCGGACTGGGCGCCCGATCCGAACAATCCGCTGCCGAAGCTACCCAAGCCTGTGCGGGTCCCGCATGGTGTGACGCTCGTCGGCAGGCTGTTCGACGAAGGAACGGTGGGCCGGGCCGGGATGGCGCTCGAGCGGATTTTCAACGTCGCCCACGAGCGTCCGCCCGGATTCGTCTGAGGTCGATCGAGCTCACCCGCGCCGGGGCAACCGAGGCAGCCTCGGCGGCCGCGGCCCATGACGGACTGCTCCGTCGACCGGCGCATACTCGAGCTCCTCGCCGCTCCGGACGCAGCGCAAGAGCAGCCCTCCCCGGCTCATGTCGCCCCGCCCGACGAAGGTGGGCGGAAAGAGGAGCCGCTGCCCGAAGACCGAGAGCAACGGATCGACATACTTCGCCGAAGCGACGCTGCCGAGGAGCACGATTTCGCCATCCGGCGGAAGCGCTCCGGCGAGGAGCCGCGACGCCTCGAGCAGCGGTTCGCGGAAGCGCGGATCGGCCTCGTCGACCGGAACCTGCCCGAGGGCGAGAAGCTGCTCCCTGCGCACGAGGGTTTCCGCCGGGACGAGACCCGCTCCGGGCGCGATGACCAGCACGCCCGGGACCTCTTCCGGCGTTCGCGCGAACCTCTCCGCGTAGGCAAGCTTGCCGCGGAAGTAGAGGCCGCTCGTGAAGGCGAAGGCCTCGCCGAGCGAAGCCGTCCCGGCCCGTACCCGCTGCGCGAGGTCGAACTCCGCCGCCGGGCGCAGGAGCATCTGCATGCGCTCGCCGGAAGCGTTGGCGGGCGAGAGCAAGAAGACCCGGACGATGTTAGGACTCTGCGCCATGACGGAACACCGCTTCGAGACGCTCGCCATCCACGCGGGGCAGCACCCCGACCCGACCACCGGCGCTGTGATGACGCCGGTCTACCTCACCTCGACGTACGCGCAGCAAGGGCCGGGAGAGCACAAGGGCTTCGAATACTCGCGCACCCGCAACCCGACCCGCGACGCCCTGCAGGGATGCCTCGCCGCGCTCGAGGGCGGCAAGCACGCGCTCGCCTTCGCCTCGGGCCTCGCCGCGACCGATGCCGTGCTCCACCTCTGCAACGCCGGCGATCACGTCATCCTCGGGGACGATCTGTACGGCGGCACCTTCCGCATCGCCGACAAGGTCTTCAAGCGGCTCGGCATCGAATTCACGTACATCGACATGACCGAGCCCAAGCGGATCGAGGCCGCCATCCGGCCGGCGACGAAGCTGCTCTGGACCGAGACGCCGACGAACCCGATGCTCAAGATCGTGGACCTCGCCCGGGTCGCGGAGATCTGCCGGCGCCGCGACATCGTCTCCGTGTGCGACAACACTTTCGCCACGCCCTTCTTCCAGCGGCCGCTCGATCTCGGCTTCGACGTCGTCGCGCACTCGATGACGAAGTACCTCAACGGGCACAGCGACGTGGTCGCCGGAGCGCTGGTTACCGGGCGCGACGACCTCCACGAGAAGCTCGCCTTCTTGCAGAACGCCGTCGGAGCGGTGCTGGGCCCCTTCGATTCCTTCCTCGTCCTGCGCGGCTTGAAGACGCTGCACGTGCGGATGGAACGTCACGAGGCCAACGCGCGCGCGATCGGCGAGGCGCTGCGCGCCCATCCCAAGGTCGAGCGGGTCACCTGGCCGGGGTTCCCTGAGCACCCGCAGCACGCGCTCGCCAAGACGCAGATGCGCGGATTCGGCGGCATGCTGACGTTCGTCATCAAGGGCGGCCTGCCCGCCGCGCGCACCTTCCTGCGCGGGGTGAAGATCTTCGCCTGCGCGGAATCGCTCGGCGGCGTCGAGTCGCTCATCGAGCACCCCGCCATCATGACCCACGCCTCGGTTCCGGCCGAGACCCGCAAGCTGCTCGGGATCGAAGACGGATTCATCCGCCTGTCGGTCGGAATCGAGAACGCGCAGGACCTGATCGACGACCTGAAGCAGGCGCTGGCTACAGCCTGAACATCAGCTTCGAATCTGCGCAGAGCGGAATCAGCTGCGGCCGGTACGTCCAGGTCGCCTTGATCTGCTTGACGAGGTCGTCGTCGACGCCGCCACCGAGCGCGTTCACGACCTTGATCTCGGAGACCTTCCCGTCGGTGCCGATGCAGATCCGGTAAACGGCCTGCATCGTCTGCCGGGCGAAGTTCCGCTGGAACCATTCCGGGATCTTGGGCGTCGGGTTATTGATCTTCTGCGTCTGCAGCACCGCCAGGGAGACCTCGCGCGGCCGCGTCGAGATGGGCAGGGTCGGCGGCGGCGTCGAACCGGAAATCGAGGCAGCCGCGACGGACGGACCCGGCGGCGGCTCGACCGGCTTCGCCGCGGGAGCGGGCTCCGGAGCCGGAGGCGGCGTCGCGGGCGCCTTGGCGACGGCCTTCTCCGTCTCCTTGGCAGCCGGACGGACCGGCTCGGACTTCTTGCTCGACTTGGAAGCCGCCGCTTGCGCGGGCTTCGCCTGCTCCTTCTGAGCGGAGCGGGCCGGCGTCTGGGCAGGAGGCTTGGTCTCGGCGGCGTGCTGCACGGGAGCGGCCTGCGCGGGCGCCGGAGCAGCGGGAGCGGGCGCAGTGGCGGCGGGCGGAGTCGTGACAGCCGGCTCAGCAGGACTGCGACCGTCGAGCTCGATCTGCATCGTCATCGTAGGCGCAGGTTCGACGGGGGCGGCGACCCGCGCAGCAACCTTCGCGACGGGGGCGGGGCGGTGCGACTTCACGAACCAGGCGGCGCCGACGACAGCGATGGCCACGCCGACGGCGGCCCCGACCGCGATCACCGGACCGCGCTTCTTCGCCGCGGCGGGCGCGGACTGCACGAGCGCCGGTGTCGGCGGAATCGAATGCGGAACGCGAGCGCTGATCGGCCGCGGCGTGGAGTTCGGGACCCGGCTCGAAATCGTGCCCAGTGGCACGCTGCCGGGCGTGCCGGGAGCCGTGGCCGCTACGGGACGCGAGCGCACCGGAGGCGTGGGGTTCTGCAGCCCCGGAGGCGAGACACCGGAGAGCGGATCGGGCCCGCGCGCCGCGCTGCGGGACTGGCCGACGATGTGCGATCGGACGTGCGTCAGCGCCGCGAGCAGCTCGTCCATCGACTGGACTCGCTCGTCGCGCTGCTTGGCGAGGCACTTCGTGACCAGCGCCTCGAGGTCGGGATCGATGTTGAGATCGGGGCGACGCTCCCGCGGCGGCACTGGCTTGTCGTTGAGCTGCTTGACCAGCACCTCGACCGCGCTCGAGGCGTGGAAGGGCACCTGGCCGGTCAGCATCAGGTACAGGAGGATGCCGAGCGAGTAGACGTCGGAGCGCGGATCGGGCTGCTCATCGCGAGCCTGCTCCGGAGAAACGTAGTGCGGCGTGCCGACGAAGGTGCCTTGATGCGTCTGCCCGCCGTCGACCGAGTCGCTGAAGAACTTCACGAGGCCGAAGTCGAGCACCTTGGCGAAGTCGAGCTCGTGGCGCTGCGAAAGGAGCATCACGTTCGCAGGCTTGAGATCGCGGTGGATGACGCCCTGCGAATGGGCTTCCGAGAGGCTCCGGCAGACCTGCTGGGCGATGTGGATGGCCCGCTCCTGCGAGAGCGCTCCCTCCTGGCGGACCACGTCGGAGAGCGTGCGGCCCTTCAGGAGCTCCATGGCGATGAAGTAGATGCCGTCGGTCTCGCCGTAGTCGAAGAGGGTGACGGTGTTCGGGTGCGTGAGCTTGGAGGTGACGGCCGCCTCGAGCATGAAGCGGCGGCGGAAGGCCGCGTCGTGCGCGTGGCCGCCGAGCAGCACCTTGATGGCGACGTGGCGATCGAGAGGCGCCTGGACGGCGTCGTAGACGCGTCCCATGCCTCCGAAGCCGACCGTCCCCACAATCCGGTAGCGACCGCCGATCGTGCGACCGACGAGAGCATCTTCTTCCGCCGGTTGGGCGGTAGCCGGATTGGGCTGCTTTTCGACTGCCATCCGCGCCTCCAGAAATCCCGCTGCCGTGAAAAAAGGCAGCCAGAATGTGCATCTTGCGCGATACGAGACACCAATCGCAAATGCGACACTCGTGCCGTAAGGGCGCGGCTTTCCTACATTCCTTAATTGGCCGTAATTACTAAGGGTTGTCGATGTAGGCGCGACACCCACTCCCACCCTGCCCCGGCCGCGACGAAGAAAACGTCAGTACACCGCAGGCTTTGCGTCCATCGCCAGAGGGCTCTGGTAGGGCTTCCCCTTGGTCGCGCGAGCGAATTCCGCCTTGGCGTCGGAGACGAGCTTCGGGTTCTGCAGGAAGTCCACCGCCGTGGCACCGAGCACCTTGCTCGCCACGTCCATTCCTTTGAGCCCCAACGGATGGATCGCGCAAGCGGTCTGCCCCCAGGTGTGCGCGGCCGTTCCCATCGGGCGCGTCACGACGTTGAGCTCGGCGAGCGGCTTCGCCGCGCTCACCTCGCCGAGGTCGGACGATGCCGTTCCGCCGTGATTCGGGCCGAAGGGAACGATTTCCGTGCTGAGCCCCGAAGGCTCCGCTCCCACTTCTTTCTGTACCGCCTTGGCGAACTCCTGGTCCTTCTCGTCGAACTTCGGCGCGCCGATCCGATCGAGATGCTTCTGCATCGTGCGCCCGATCACTTCGTTGTTGATCGGATCGCGGCCCGAGGCGAGCACCGTCACCTTCGCGCGCGTCTCGGTCCCTAGCGCCGCGCCCTCCGCCGCCTTGCGCATCCGCTCCAGCATCTCCTGGACCGCGGCGCCGGTCTGGTCGCGCAGCCAGACCTGGATCTTGGCGTAGTCGGGAATCACGTTGGGCACGAGGCCGCCGTTCTTGATCGTCCGGTGGATGCGCGCAGTCGGCTGGATGTGCTCGCGCATGAGCGACATCGCATGGTCGAAGAGCTCGACCGCGTCGAGCGAGCTACGCCCGAGCCACGGCGCCGCCGCGGCGTGCGCCGTCTTTCCGAAGAACTCCACGTCGGTCGCGGTGAGAGCGAGGCGAGGCCTGGTCACCACCTGGTTCGAGGCCTCGGGATGCCAGGTGAGCACGATGTCCGTGTGATCGAACGAGCCGGCCTTGAGCATGAACACCTTGCCGAGCAGCAATTCTTCGGCCGGCGTCCCGAAGACCTGGATGGTCCCGGGAAGTTTCTGCTCGATGCGCGCGCGATTCGCGGCGACGCCCGCGGCCAGCGCGGCGGTGCCGAGAAGGTTGTGCCCGCAGCCGTGGCCCGGCGCTCCTTCCTTTTCCGGATCCTTCTTCGGCTCGCCGGCCTTCTGCGACAGGCCCGGCAGCGCATCGTACTCGGCGAGGATGGCGACGACCGGCTCGCCCTTTCCTGCGGTCGCGACGAACGCGGTGGGCATACCGGCAACGCCCTTCGTGACCGTGAAGCCCTCCTTCTCGAGGAGGTCCTCGAAGGCTTTGGCGGACTTCTCCTCGTGGAGTCCGGTCTCCGCGTAGCCCCAGATCTGCTTCGAGAACTGCTCCCAGCGGGCCCTGCTCTGGTCGAGGTACGCATCGGTTGGCGCGGCGACGCCGGCAGCAAGGACGATGGCGATGAGCGGCATTCGGTTAGATTACCCAAAATGAGCGGCGAGGTCGCCGTGGTCGTTTCGCGCCATGGCGTGGACCGGCTGCGCAAGGGTCATGTCTGGGTCTACCGCAGCGATGTTCGCGCGCCGTCCGAGCTTCGCGGCGGCGAAGTCGTCCGCCTCGAGGACGAGCGCGGGCACTTCCTCGGCAGGGCCTTCTACGGGAAGACGAGCCAGATCTCGGTGCGGCTGCTCACCCGCGAGGAGGAGCCCGTCGACGAGGAGTTCTTCGCGCGGCGCCTTTCGGGCGCGAAGGCGCTGCGCGATGCGACCTGGCCGGATCCAGAGCGACGGCGCGCCGCCCGCGTCGTGCACGGGGAATCGGATCTGCTGCCAGGTCTGATCGTCGATCGGTATGCGGATGTGCTGAGCGTCCAGACGCTCATCGAGGCGACCGAGGCGCGGCGGGAGATGTTCGCCTCGCTGCTCGAGGCGCAGTGGTCGCCTCGCGCCATCGTCGAGCGCAACGACGCCAAGGTGCGCGCGCACGAAGGCTTGCCCCTGCGGAAGGGAATGTTGCGCGGCTCGCCGCCAGGACCGGTGGAATTCCTCGAGGGCGAGGTGCGCCTCGTCGCCGATCCGCTCGAAGGACAGAAGACGGGGGCGTTCCTCGATCAGGCGGAGAACCGGATCGAGGCGGGCCGCTACGCGCACGGACGCGCCCTCGACTGCTTCACCTACGGGGGCGCCTTTGCGTTGCAGCTCGCCCGCCGCGCCGAGCGCGTCCTCGCCGTCGACATCAGCGAGGACGCCGCGGCGCTGGGCCGCGAGGCGGCGCGGCGCACAGGGGCGGGCAACGTGGAGTTCCTCGTCGCCAACGCGTTCGATTACCTGAAGGACCAGGCCGACGACGGGGAGCAGTTTGACACCATCGTCCTCGACCCTCCCGCCTTTGCGAAGACCCGCGGTTCCGCGGACGCGGCGCTGCGCGGTTACAAGGAGATCAACCTGCGCGCCTTCCAGCTCCTCTCACCGGGCGGGGTCCTCGTCACCGCGAGCTGCAGCTTCCACGTCGGAGAGGCGCTCTTCGAGGAGACCGTGCTCTCCGCCGCCGCGGACGCGCAGAGGACGGTGCAGCTCGTCGAGAAGCGGGGGGCGGCGCGGGACCACCCGGCGCTGCTCGGGGTGCCGGAGACTCGGTACCTGAAATGCTTGATCCTGCGCGCGCTGTGAGAGCCTTCTTCGAGAGGATGACACCGTGATGAAGGAACGCGAGGAGCGGTCCGGCGTCATCCTGGCGATCGGCGTCTTCAAGCTCGTGAAGGCACTTCTCCTCGTCGCCGCCGGCCTCGGCGCGCTGAAGCTGCTCCACGGCGATGCCGCGCAAATGGGCGAGCAGATCCTGGAGAAGATTCCGGTCGCGCCGGGACGGCAGTTCGTGGAGCGCACCGTCGGACGGATCGGGCTCCTCGACGAAAAGCAGTTGCACGGGCTCGCGTTCGGCACCTTCGCCTACGCCGCCGTCTTCCTCGTCGAAGGCGTCGGGCTGCTGATGCGCAAGACGTGGGCGGAGTGGCTGACGGTGATCGTCACCGCCTCCTTCATTCCGCTCGAGGTGGTGCACGCCGTCCGGCACGCCAGCGCCGGGAGCATCGCCGGGATCGCGGTCAACGTCGCAATCGTCGTCTACCTGGTCGTCCGGCGGCTCCGCCACCGGAAGCACGGCGGCGCCTGACCCCGCATTTCCGGTCTCAGCGCCACCGCCGGCCGACGTATCGTCAATCGCGCCCGGCCGCGGCATCTGGGGCGGCGCATGAAACGGTTCCTGGTCGTCGCCTGCGTTGCGATGCTCGCCCTGAGCTGCGATCCCTGGACGCACCTGGACGACGACGATGAGGGGGGCGGCCGATCTGGCTTCGGACGGTGGACGGTGAAGACCGGTCACGACGAGGACCTGCGCAAGGTGAGCCTGGTCCCGCAGACGGCGACCATCGCCGCGCTGCGCGCGATGAAGCCTCCCCCGGATCTCAACGGCGACAGCCCGCGATTCACCTATGCGGGCTCGCCGGAAATCCAGACGTATCGCCTCACCAACGTCGCCCTCGCCGGCTACAAGCTGGAGAGCGACGGCGACTACCACCTCGTTCTCGTGGATGGCGCCGGCAAATCCCTGATCGCGGAAATCGTCGATCCGCGCCGCGTCGCGGAAAGCTGGAAGGACCGGACGACAGAGGCGCGAAAAGCCTTTGACGCCCGCCACACCGCGAGCGGCAGCTTCCAGACCGCCGGCGAAACGGTGACCGTGACCGGCGTTGGCTTCTTCGACCTGCTCCACGGCCAGTCCGGCGCCGCGCCGAACGGAATCGAGCTTCATGCCGTGCTCGACATCTGCTTTGGTACCGACTGCGCGTCGATCAAAGCAGCGGCTGCGCCACCTTGACGAACAGATCCACCAGCGCCGGATCGAAGCGGAAGAGCTGCTCGGTGGTCATGATCCCGATCGCTTCCCGCGGGGAATGGGCGCGGCGGAAGGGCCTGTCGGTGGTGAGGGCATCGAACGACTCGCAGATGGCGAGGATGCGGCCGCCGAGCCCCACCTCGGGAGGCGCGCCTTCCTTGGGCACCATGTCGAGATGGCACTCGTACGCCGCGAGCGCCCTCTCCAGGGCGGCGCCGTGGACCTCGCGGTCGCGGAGGATGGCGCGGGCCGCGAAGAGCGGGCTCGCGTCGAGGAAGCCGCGATCCTTCTGGTCGAGCTTGCCCTGCTTGGCGAGCACGTTGGCGGGAATCGCCGCGATGCCCACGTCGTGGAACAGCGCCGCCATGCCGAGGTCGTGGCGCCGCCGCTTCGACAATCCCAGGCGGGCGCCGAACGTCACCGCCAGCACGGCCACGTTGGCGGCGTGGATGCCCCAATATCGATCGGGCTGATCCGGTTTCATCCGGGCGAGCCGCAGGAAGCGCAGCGGTGCGGCGCCCTGGAGATCGACCAGGTCCTGCACCATCCGGCTCGCCGCCCAGAGAGGGATGAGCTCGCCGCCGACGCGAAGCTGCTGGATGGTGTGGTTCACGAAGAAGGCGGCGCTGGCGTAGACCGTCGCGTACCGCGTCATGCGCTCGCTGGCCGGATCGGGCGCCGCCGCCACCGGCCCGGTGCGGAGCACGAATGTCTTGAGCGGCTGCGAAGGATCCCCCCGCGGCCCCAGCGTGCGAGGAACCGCCGGAGAGAGGAGCCGGACGAGCAGCCGCAGATCGGTGTCCGGCGGCGGCAGGTGCGTCACGATGGCGCGGATCCCGCGCTCCCGAAGCTCGTTGCGCAAGTTGGCCGCGAGCGGGACCGAGCCGGCGTCGAACCGGATCGCCTGCCGGTTGATCCACAGCTCGTCGTCGGTGATCTCCAGCTCGAAGAGCCCATCGGCGCCGAGCAGCTCCATCACCGCCGCCTTGAGCTGCGCGATGGGCGGTCCGAAGACCTTGTTGTCCTCGCCGTAGTTCCTCGCGTTGCGCTGGATGGCGTTCAGCGCCATCACCGCATCGCGGCCGAGCTGCTGGCGACGTTCGCGGGTCGCCTGCGCGCCGCTGACGTCGAAGACCTGGGAGAGCACTCCTCCGTCGGGACGGCGATCCCGGGGGCTCACTGGTTCCCGCCTCCACGCGCGCCGCGCGGCGTGCGGATGCGCAGCGCGGCGGCGCGGCAGGCGTTGACCACCGATGGTGGATGGCCCCGCCCCGGAACCATCGCGTCCTCGAGGATGCGCAGCGAGCGCAGGGTGGCCTCCTCGGCGAGACCCTGCACGGCGAGAAGCTGCTCCTGCTCGTTGCGGCGCTTCTTCAAAAACCCCTTCTTCGGATGCGCGAGACGTTCGGCGAGGTAGGAATGCCCGGTGGTGCTCTGCAGCCTCCCGAGCGCGCGATGGAAGACGACCAGCTCCTCCCGCTCGCGCTGCTCGAAGTCGGGCCGGGACATGGCGCGGATGAGCAACAGCGCCGCCGGCTCGGCGACCGAGATGCAGGACGAGAGGGCGTCGGCGGCGGTCATGCGCAGCTGCGGATCGGCATCCTCCAGGAGCGGCCGGAGGCGCTCGACGGCGACCTGCGGCTCGATGGGAACGATACGCATCGCCTCCGCCCGGACGCGAGTTTCCGGATGACCGAGGGCCGCGGCAGCAAGCTCGGCACGCGGCCGCACCGCTTGCACCGCGCCGAGCTGCGCCAGGATTCCGAGCGAGACGGCAGCGGGACCGCGGTGGAGGATTTCCTCGACGAAGGCTCGCGAGGTGCCGAGGCGCACGAGCGCCGCATGCGCGAGCGGAGCGATGACGTCGCCGCGGGTCGCGGTCGCGAGCGCGGAGGCGATGTTCGGTCCGGCCTCGGCGGGCAAGAGCTGCAGCCAGGAAGCGAGGATCTGGGCCGCGCCCTTGTCCGAAAGGCCGACCAGCTCGACGGCGCGCGCGAGCCGCTTCTCGTCCATCATCTTGCGCGAGAGCGCGGTGCGGAACCCCGCTGCGTGCTGCCCTTGCAGGCGCCGGGCGCCATCGAGAGCGGCCACCACCGCGAGCACCTCGCCGCGCTCGGCGCCGTCGTCGACGAGGCGCCAGAACGTCTCCTGCAAGGCCTCGAGGTCCCAGCCGGCGAGGTCCCGCTCCACGATGCGGAGGACGGTGAGGGCGGCGCGCCGGGCCAGCTCTCCCCAGCTCTGCGAATCGTTCTTCTTGCGCAGACCGTCGTCCCACAGAAGCGGAGGGGCGCCGTGATCGGCGAGCGCGTCGCTACCGGACGCCTGCGTCAATTCCTGCACGCGCTGGATGAGCGCTTCCACAGCCTGCGAAAACCCGGGACCGCCGTGCTCCTCGATCCGGTAACCGGCGATCGCCGTGTACTCGATGGAAGCGAGATCGGCTTTCCACAGCTCGGTGACGGCGTCTTCGCGGCTGGTCGCGGGACCCCCCTGCGAATCGGGAAGCGCCACGTCCATGAAATCGAGCAACTCTTCGGCGGAGAGACCGCTCTTGAAGGTGATGGTCCGGATCCCGTCGCGGTGCAGCCGGAAGCACAGCCCCCATTCGCGTGGAGGCTCGGTGTAGACGGGCTGCCCTTCGAAGGTGAGCGATCCCTGCTCCACCGAGATGGTGACGGCGGGCCTGCGCGAGAGTACTTCCCGGAACGTCGCGAGCACCGGCTCGACGAACGAGGCGTGCTGCCCCGGCGCGTGGCGGTAGATGGAGACGCGCTTGAGCGCCCGGGCAAGCCCGGCGAAAGCATCGCGCACCAACGCGGAATCCTGTGAAGTTTCGGGCATTCCGGCCTTCATGCTACCACAGGGATCAGGAACGGCCGGACGCGGCTTGCAAGAGCTCCCGCGCCCTTTTCACACATTGTTCCACCGCCGCTCGCTGCTCCGCGACCAGGCGATCGCGATCTTCGAGCTCATGGCCCGCGATGGGGATGGGCTGGCCGAATACCACCGCGATGGTACCGGGGCCGAAGAGAGGAAACCCTTTCGGCCGCAAGACGTTCCGTGCGCCAGCGACGCCGATCGGCACGCAATCGAGCCCGCTCGTCAAAGCCGCCACCGCCGCGCCTTTCTTGAACGGAAGCATCTCGTCGGTAGTCGAACGGGTGCCTTCGGCAAAGAAGAAGAGTCCCACTCCGCCCAGGCCCTTTTCGAGCCGCGCCGAGATCGCCTTCGCCGCCCCGTGCGGATCGCGGCGATCGATGAAGACGTGTCCCATGCGCTCGGCGCCCCACCCGAAGAGCGGAATCTTCCGGAGCTGGTTCTTCGCCACGAAGCGCACCGAGCTCGGAGCGCTCGGCACGATGGCGGGCACGTCCATGTTCGAGGTGTGGTTGGAGACGAAGACGTAGCTCTTGCCGGGATCGAGCGGAACGACCTCCGCGACGACGCGGGCCCCGGCGCAAAAGAGGACGAGCCGGCACCAGGCGCGCAAGACGCGGTCCGCGAAAGGCCCGTCGCCCGAAATGCCGATCACGGTCGCCGCCACCAGCACTCCGAGCGTGATGACCGGGAGGCCGATCGCCGTGCGAAGGATTCTTCCGATCATGAGCGGCCCGGCTCCTCGGCCTCTGGATATTCCTCGGCGGCGGGAAAGAGCAGCACCTCGGCGATCGAGGCGGCTCCGGTGAGGAGCATTAGGAGCCGGTCGAACCCGATCGCAACGCCTCCGGCGCTGGGAATGCGATCGAGCGCCTCCAGGAACCGCTCGTCGAGCGGCCACACGCCGCGACCGAGCCGTGCGCGCAGCCCCTGTTCCTCCTCCAAGCGCGAGCGTTGCTCGCGGGCGTCGGTCAATTCGGAAAATCCGTTCGCCAGCTCCAGGCCCGCCGCGTAGAGCTCGAATCGTTCCGCCACTCGCGGGTCAGAAGGCTTCAGCCGGGCCAGCGCTGCTTGCGAGGCCGGATAGTCGACGAGGAACGTGGGCCGCGCGATCCCGAGGCTCGGCTCCACCTTCTCGAGGAGCACCTGGGTGAAGACGTCGTCCCAGGAGGCGCCTTCCGAGGGACGCACACCGACGGCGCGCGCCGCTTGCGCCAGCGCCTCGGCGTCGAGCGGCAGCGGATCGAATCCGGCGAAGCGCTCGAAGGCGTCGCGGCAAGAAAGCCGCTCGAATGACGGCGTCAGATCGATCGGTGGTCCCCGCTCGCCCCGCCCATGGCCGCGCCGCGCCGGAGCGCGTTCTTCCCGGCGCAGGGCACGAGCGCCGGCCGCAACCAGCGCCTCCACCTCCGCCATGATCGCGTTCGCGTCGCCCGGCGAAGCGTACATCTCGAGGAGGGTGAACTCGGGATTGTGCGAAACCGAGATCTCCCCGTCCCGGAAGACCCGGGCGATCTGGAAGATGCGCGCGAAGCCGTCCCGGGCAAGCAGGCGCTTCATCGCGTACTCGGGGCTCGTGTGGAGCTGGAGCCGGCGCGGCCCGCGCACCGAGCCAGGAGGGACCGGTGGATCGGGGGTGAATGTCGTCTCGAACGGGCGGAGGTGCGGTTCCTGCCCGGCGAAAGGCACGGCGATGGGCGTCTCGACCTCGAGGTATCCCTGGCCCTCCAGATGATCTCGAAGCGCGCGCTGGAGCCTCGAACGGCTCCTCGCCATCGCTGCGGTCGCCGGCACGGGCGCACTTGTACAATGAAATGGGCGCATAGCATTGGTGACGAAAGGCCTTGCGGTGCGGCCGGGACAGTGCCAGTCAAAGGCGGGTGAGGCCCGCTCTCGGTCTGCTCGTCGCCGTCCTTTCCTGCTCCCATGCGCAGCCGGCGCCCGCGGCAGGCGCGCCGTCGACGCCGGGCGGGGGTGCCCGCGATCGCGGCGGGACCGCCAGCGCGGCCGAGGCGCGTGTAGACGTGCGCGCCATCTCCGACGAGCTCCATGCGCTCCTGCGCGAAGAGGCCGAGCGGGTCTGGACGCGCTGGACGACGGGCGCCGGACCGCTTCCTTCCGGCGCGCTCGCGCAGCATCCCAAGCTCTTCTTGAAGGAATCGGTCGACGGCGTCGCCGCCGCTCTCGCGAGCGCATCGTCGCCCGAGGATCGCCTGGCGCTGCGGCTGCTCCACGCGGAGCTCGCCACGCTGGCCGTTTCGCGGGAATCCGCGCCCGATGCCGACGATCTGGAGCGCGCCCGGGCTACCCTCGCCTTCGCAGCTCCGGGCGATCGCCGCGCCGAGCGATCCGAGCGCGATCTGGACCGCCTCCTCACCGAAGAAGCGAGCGCCCAGAAACGGCTCCAGCTGGCGCAGGCGGAAGCGAAGGCCGCGAAGGATCTGGCTCCTCTCGCCCTCGCGCGGGACGCGGCGGTGCAGAAAGCCCTCGGGCGGCTGGGGATCCCCTCCTGGGCCGCGATCATCGAGGAGCTGCACGGAGCGACCCCGGCGCAGCTTGCCGATCTCGCCGAGCGTACCCTGACCGATACCGAGGCGGCGGCGCACAAGGCGATGAACGTTTCCGCGCAGCACAGCCTGGGGCTCACGCCCGATCGGGTCCGTCGCGCCGACTTGCCCCGCCTGGTGCGCTCGGCCGCGGCGGATCGGGAGTTCACGACCACCAAGGCCTGGCCCTCGGCACGCGAGACCTTCACCGGCCTCAGCATCGATCCCGGAGGGCTCCCCAATCTGAAGGTCGATTCGGAACCCTCTCCCTCGAAGGGACCACGGCCGCTGGCGCTCCTCGTCGATCCGCCGCAAGACGTCCGCCTTTCCTTGCGGCCTGCCGGTGGATTCGAGGAGCAGCGGGCGGTGCTCCACGAGAGCGCCCGCGCGGTGGGCGGCGCGCTCTCGCAGGCGCCTCGCTGGGAGATCGTCCAGCTCGGCAGCGGATCGGCCACCGAGGGTGTCGCGCAACTCTTCCAGGAAGTGACGACCGATCCCGCCTGGTTGCGGGAGCACACGGCGCTGCGCGGCGAGCCGCTCGACGATCTCGTCCACGTCCAGGCTACGCGCAGGCTACTGGCCGCGCGGCGCGCGGCGGCGCTCGTGATCTTCGAGGTCAAGCGACGCGACGGCCCGCAGACGGCCGAGGCCAATGCCGCGCTCTACAAGGACCTCATCCAGCGCGCGACCCTCGCCACCATGACGGACGAGGACGCGGGACGATGGGCGCTGGAATCGGACGAGTGGATGCGCGCCGCGACGCAACTGCAGGGAGCGCTTCTCGCCGCTGGCCTCGAAGATGCGCTGGGGAGGATGAGCGGGAGGCCGGACGCCGGCGCCAGCGCGGCGGGAGGGACTGACGGCGCCGCCGCGCAAGCGAGCACTGACGCGGGCGCGCAAGCCACCCCGGACGCGGGAACGCCTGCGAAAGTCATCACCGCGAAACCGACCCGCTCGACGAAGACGAAGACGAAGACCACCTCCAGGCGCGGCTCGTCGCAAGCGCAGCCGCAAGCCGACACGCCGCCGCCCCCGCCTCCGCCGCCCGAGCCGGCGACCGGATCGTTCTGGCACTCGCCTGCATCGGGAGATCTGCTGCGGAAGATCTGGGCGCGCGGCCGGAGCGCGTCGGCGCTCGAGGTGGCGCAGGTCTACGGCGTCGCGCAACTCGATCCGATGACGCTCGCGCAGATCGCCGATCGGCGCCTCGCCTATTCGGCTCCGGACGCGCCGCCTCCCGCCGAGCGGCCGGACTACAAGTACATGCAGGGCGACCGGAAGACGCGAAGGAAGCGGCACAAGAAGAAGTGAACCGCGATGATCATGGCCACGGCTCACCGCCGTCACGGCTGCTTTCCTGCTGCTCAAATCCACGCCGGCTCCGGTCACCGCTACACGGCTTGCGGCGAGGCGGAGCAAACGCCGGCGGGTGACACTCCGACGGAGCTGGCGGTAATGTACCTGCCGGATGATCTGCCAGCGAACCAGCGCGTCTTCAGATCTCGAAGGGCGCTCGAGACAATCGATCCCCGCGAGTTTCTGCGGCAACCATGAACGGACTTCCCCGTGATGATAAAGGCTGTCGTCCCGATCGTGGCCGGCGTCGCTCTTTCCCTGTCGGCTGGGGCGGGCAGCGGATTCGACGTGGCCGCCTTCGGGCGCCTGCCCGTGTCGGCACACGGCCGCGTGGAGCAGTTCGACTCAGTAGCTCGAAAGGCCTTGCAAGAGATTCGCGGCCCCGAGACGGCACCGATCGATCCTATCTTGTGGCTGCTGGAAGTCCTCGCCAAACCTGATACGGCAGATACGCGACCGATTTTCCCGATCAAGAGCCCGGAGCTGCTCGGCAAGCTCCAGTTGCAGGCCGCGAATGCCGGAACCAACTATTACGCGTTCAAGGACCTCGGACCCAAGGCATCGGAAATCCAAAAACAAGTTGCGAACGTGAAGGCTTCCGATCGCACTCCGTGGCAAGAAGAGCTGACTGCGCTTCGAGACAAGCTCATCCTTTACGAACGGCTGAAGAACAGCCTGCAGCCGAACAGCCGACTGCAACAGGACGCAAATGGCAAGCCGATCACATTCGACTTCGCCGCCGAACTCGCCAGATATCAGGCCGATCTGGGGGAGGCGCTCAGGATCGACGCCGGACGCCGGCGCGGCAACACTGAACGGCTGGCCGTAGCGACGGAGGTGCGGGTGAGGACGTTCTCACGCTTATTCAACTTCGTGTCGCGGACGGGATCGCTGGCGCTGGTTCCGCCTTCAAACACGATGGGGTCGAACAAGGGTTGGAGCAACCTCGGCAGCGTCATCGTTCAGAGTGCGCAAGGGCACCAGCCGCCCGCGCCGGTGGCCTTCTTCGCCGGCATGAGCTCCGCGTTCGCCCAGGGCAACCCCGACGCCTTCAATTCCCAGGTGGCCCAGTATGGTCAGTGGCTCGCGGCCAACGGTCTCGTTCCGGAACCCCGGGATGCCGGCTCGCGATCCGTCGAAACTGGCAAGTGAGTGCGACCCGGGCAAGCACGCGCCCCTGGCCCGACCCGGAAGGAGTCCCGCTCGGGGTCATCGCTCGAAGGAAGCGGAGCCGCGGCACCGATCGGCAGCTAGCGCGCCGGCAGCGAGAGCGCGAAGGTCGTTCCCTGCGGGCTCGTGCGCCTCAGTTGCGCCCTGCCCCCGTGAAGCTCCGCCACGGCGCGCACGATGGCGAGGCCGAGGCCGGTTCCGCCCTCGCCGTGCCGGGTGGTGGCGAACCGCTCGAACAGCTTCTCCCGGATGGCCGGATCGACACCCGGCCCCTCGTCCGCGACCGTCGCCTCCCAGCCGCTCTCCCCCGGGGCGACCTCGACCAGCACCCGCCCGCCCTGCGGGGAATGCTGCACGGCGTTGCCGAGGAGGTTCTCAAGCGCCCGGCGCAGCCAGACCGGATCGCCCCGGAGCGGCGCGGATTCCGGCGCATGCAGCTCGACCCGGACGCCGCGGGCCCCCGCCAGGGACGCCTGGGCCTCGACCGCCTCGCGCGCGATCGCGCACAGGTCCACCTTCCGGGGCCGCGCCTCGATCCCGCGCGCTTCGAGCCGCGCGAGCGAGAGCAGATCCTGGGTGAGGGCGGAAAGCTTCTCCGCGCTCTCGCGGATGCGCAGCGCGAAACGCCGCGCCGTCTCCGGTTCGTCCGCCGCTCCCTCGGTGAGCACTTCCGCGGAAGCGCGCACCGAGGCGATCGGGTTCTTCAGCTCGTGGGAGAGATTGGCGACGAAGTTCTCCAGTGCGTGCCGCTCTTCCAGCTCGCGCCGCATCGACTCGAGGGCGCGGGTCAAGGCCCGCACTTCCTTTCCGCGCGGCTCCGGCAACGCCGCCTGGCGCTCGCCGGCGGCGACGTGCTCGGCCGCCCGGGTGAGGCGCTCGATGGGCGCCGCCACCGCCTGCCCGATGACTACCGCGAGCGCCGCCGAGGCGAGGGCGAAGATGAGCGCGAGCAGCGCCACCTTCGGGGCAACGTCGCTCATGAGCTGCACCATGCCGAAGGTCGCCTTGCGGACGCGAACCGATCCGAGATCCCGGATGGGCGCGGAGGCGGTGACGATCTGCACTCCGGTCAGCGGCTCGAGCTCGCCTACCTGCACGATCGTCTTGCCCTGCGCGTCGGCGATCGCGACGTGGGTTGCGATCTCGCTGTGCGTGAAGGCCTGGAGGATGCGCGAGCTCTCGAGCTGGTGAGCAGCGGAGGCGAGGGTCGCGCCGGGCGTCTCGAGAGCGCGGGAGGCCAGCTCGGCGAGGACGCGCGCCTCGTCCTGTGCGCCGCGCTGCGCGAACACGGAAGCGCGGGCCGTGAAGCGATCGATGACGATGAGCGCGAACGCAGCGGAGAGCGTCAGGGTCGTCGCCGCCAGCGGCAGGAAGACCTGCAGCCGGAACGAGAGGCCGCTTCGCCGCGCCTCGATGAGGCGCCAGGCGATGAGCCCGATCCCGAGCAGGCTCACCACCCCGAGCGCGATGAGCAACTCCGGTCGCGGAATCGTCATTGCCCATCCTTCAGGCGGTAGCCGACGCCCCGGACCGTCTCCAGGAGCTTGGGGTCGCCACCGGCATCCATGAGCTTGCGCCGGAGCGCCTTCACGTGCACGTCGACGGTGCGGTCGCCGACCACCACGTCCGATCCCCACACCGCGTCGAGAAGCTGCCCTCGCTCGAAGACCCGCCCCGGGGCGCGCAAGAACGCGGCGAGAAGATTGAACTCGGTGCGCGAGAGCGCAAGCTCGGTGTCTCCGATGGAAGCGCGCCGGCTGCGCGGATCCACCCGCAGGCCCCCGGGACCCTCGATGGGCGGCTCGACCGTCTCTGCCTCGGGCTGGGGCCGGTCGCCGCGGATCCGGCGCAGGACAGCGCGCACCCGCGCCACCACTTCGCGCGGAGAGAACGGCTTCAAGACGTAATCGTCCGCCCCCATCTCCAGGCCGACGACGCGGTCGGTCTCCTCGTCGCGGCTGGTCAGCACGATCACCGGGACGTCCGAGCGCGCCCGCAGGCCGCGCAAGAAGTCGAGGCCGCTTCCGTCGGGCAGAACGAGGTCGAGGATGACGAGATCGGTCCCGGCGATGCGCTGCTCGGCCTCGCGAAGCGAGGCCGCCTCGGCGATGGCGAATCCGTCCCGCTTGAGCGCGAAGGCGAGGCTCTCGCGGATGGCCGGCTCGTCGTCGACGACGAGAACCAGCGGGACCGTGGCTCTCACGGCGGCGCCCCGAACGGCCCCGGCGGCGGCTGCGCCTGAGGTGGCGCCTCCCCCGGAGCGGGGGTGCGCGCCTCGGTCACCGCCAGGACGAACTTGTTGTTGCGCGACTCGACGACTCGCAGGCGCACCGAATTCCCCAGTGCCTGGCGCAACCCGGCAAGACGGGACTGCTCGACGAGCAGCCACTTGCGCGAGCCGGGGCCCGCCATGAACTCCTGCAGCTTCCCCTGATCCTTGAGCTGGCGGACCTGGTTCTTCGAGTAGAAGGTCTCGCCCCGCCAGTTCATGAGGTAGGCGCCGATCGGCTCGTCGGGCGTGCTCTGCTGGTAGTACTCCCAGAACAGATCGCGCTGCGTCCAGTGGGGCGACAGCTCGCGGAAGTGGAACCAGCCCAGATAGATGGCGAAGACGGCTGCGAGGCCGGCCAGCGCCGTGAGCAAGATGGCGCGGTCCTGCGGCTCTTCCTTCCGCTCCTGTTCCGCGACGCGGACCCGCCGTTTGCGCACCCAGGCGAAGAGCTGGGAAGCGCGATCGAAGACCCAGGGCGAGAGCGCGACCGCGGGCGCCGCGTAGAAGAGCAGCGTGAAGACCCGACGCGGATCGACCTCCCGATCCGGATACGGCCGGTCGTAGTTGTAGACGAACATGTCGGTGAGGTGCTTCGGGACCAGCGCAAGGTCGTGCGCGACGAGAGCGTAGAGCAGGCCGCCCGCGAGAAGCTCGCCGGCGTGGGCGCGCAGGCCGTCGTCGAGCAGCTTCTCGCAGAAGACGCCGCAGAAGAGCAGCAGCGGCGGCAGGACCGGGAACGCATAGTGGTGGAACTTGGTCGCGCTGAAGGCGAAGACGGCGAATCCGAGCAGCAGCCACAGCAGCGTGAAGAACAGGGCGCGATCGCGGGTCGTGCGCAGGGGCAAGGTGCGTCGGGCGAGCACCGTGCCGATGGCCCCCGGCACCGCGAGCACCCAGGGGAAGACGTCGAAGCCGAGTTGTTCGATGAAGTAGGTGAAGGTGCCTCCCGGCGTCGTGGTGTGGACGCCGGTGAGGAGTCGCTGGAAGTGATCGTGGATGATGAACCGCTCGAAGAAGGTCTGTCCCTCGTCGTCGCGGCCGGGGAAGGCGAACATCGTCAGGTACCAGGGAGCCGCGATGGCGAGCACCACCAGCGTCCCGCTGAGAAGCCGCAGCCGGCGCAGCCGGTGCCACTCTCCGGTGACCGCGCAGTAGAGAAGCGCCGCCGCTCCGGGGATCGCGAATCCGAGGATCCCCTTCGAGAGGGTCGCGAGGCCGATGAAGACGAACGCCGCGATCGCCCAGGCTCCGCTCTGGGTCCCCTCCTCCGAGAAGAGGACGATGAGCAGGCACGACATGGAAGCGGTGAGGAGCCCGACGAAGACCGGATCGGGGACCGCCTGCCGCGCGAGCATCACCACGAGCGGCGAGGTGAGCACGGCGAAGGTGGCAATCACCGCCGCGCGGCGCGAGACGAGCCGGCTTGCGGCGACGAAGAAGAGGATCGCTCCGACAGCCGTGATGACGGCGAAGGGAAGCCGCACGAACCATTCGGTGTAGATGCCGATGAAGCGGTCCGGCCCGTTGGTCTTGGCGAGCAGCATCCCCGCCACCATGAGCCACAGATCGAGCGCCGGCTTGGAGAAGAAGTACGAGGACTCCCACCAGGGATGGATGTAGTCGCCGCGCGCGATCATCTCGCGCGCGACCTCGCCGTAGTGCGGCTCCCACGGATCCCAGAACCCGGTCGCCCCGAGCCACGGAACGAAGAGCAGCGTCGCGAAGAATGCGAAGGCGATGGCGAGCCGCGTCTCGCCGGAAAGCGGCGCGAGCCAGCGCAAGAAAGGGATCTGGAGGAGCCCCCGCGGGAGAGAATCGCCCCACGCCGGCGTCGGTACGGGAGCGGGTTCGGGCGCTAGGGGCGCGGGCTTGAGGCTCGGCTTCTGCACGATCGTCTGCTATGGCCTGCCGGCCTCCGCCCGTCGCAGGCGAAGCCCGCTCCTCCGCGCAGGGTCAGGTCGGTAACACGGCGGATCGAGCCCAGCAAGCCGCGAGCGGCCCGGGCTGGCCTGCACCGGACAGGCGATCAGGGGGAATCTTGCGGGAACACCGCCCAGCGCACCGTGCGCGCGATGCGCGTCTCGAGCCGCGAACCGGACGTCGAAGGCGCTTCCAGCACGACGACGGCGATCGCGGTGCGATCCCGCTCGACGCAGGTGGCGCCGATGCGCGCCTGGCCCTCCGACCCGAGCACGATACCTTCGACGTTCGCGGCTTTGGCGCCCTCGATGGCGAGGGGCGTCGCCTCGCCGAGGTTCACGCTGCCGAGCAGACCGACGTCGGCGAGCCTCCACAGATCGGCCTGGACCAGACCGGTGACCGCCTCCGAGAGGCGATCGCAGGCGCAGGGCTTCCCGCGGCAAGTCGGCGCCACGACGGTCGCGGAGCCGCGGAAGACGCCGATGAGGCCGTTCGTGTACGAGACGCGCTCCGGCGCGCTCGATGCTTTCCGCCAGCCGAACGGCATCTGCACTTGCACGCCGAGCGGCCCATCGCGGGGAGTACCCAGGATGGGCAAGCACGGCCCGGCAAACATCCCGAGCGAAACCGTCCCGAGAAGCGCTCCGGTCGCTCCCGCCAACCGGCGCGCGGCGCCCTCGCCCGACCATTGGCGCGGCGTGAGGAACAGGCCAGTGACGGTTCCGACGAAGAGGCCTCCGGCATGTCCCCAGTTGTCCACCCCGGCCGATCCGAGGCCGGCGAGGAAGAGCGCGAATAGCCACGGCAAGAGCCTGAGCCCGAAATGGGCCCGGAGCCGGCCCTGGACGCGGCGCTTCCAACCGAAGGCGGCGGCCGCGCCGAGCACGCCGAAGGCGATGCCCGAGGCCCCGAGCGAGATGGAGTCGGACCCGACGGCGGAGGCGACCGTGGTCCCGAGGGCGGTGAAGATCAGAAGCGCCAGGTAATCGGCCGGACGAACTGCCCTTTCCAGCGCGCCGCCAACGTTCCAGATGGCGAAGGCGTTGAACGCGAGGTGGAGGATGTCCTTGTGGAGCAGATTCGCGGAAAGGAGCCGCCAGGTCTCGCCCCGGTCGAGGATGAGGGGCGTCGCCTTGGCGCCGTAGGCGAGAAGGCCGGAAACCGACAGGCTGGTCCGGAGTCCGCCCGCCGCGGCCAGGATCCAACCGCAGGCAACGAGGAGCATCAGCGTCACCCAGGGAACACCTGTGACGGTGAGCACATCCCGCGCGGCTGCTGGACGCAGCGCGACAGGGTCCGCAAGCAGCGGACGCGCCGTCGCTTCTTCCGTCCACGAGGCCATTTGCACTAGGATGTTCACGGAGGGGCCGGCGCGGCAGGCCCTCGCTAAAGGCACAGTCGACTTCCGCGCAAAGCCGCGAATTTCCCTGGGTCCTCAGCTGGCATGAAGCTCATCATCGAGGACGAGGAAGGGCAGCGGCGGGTCGTTCCGGTCGTTTCCGACGAGATCACCATCGGCCGAGAGGACGGGAACACCGTCCGGCTTCCGGAGCGGAACATCTCCCGCCGCCACGCACGCCTGGTCCGCGACGACGGGTTCTTCGTGATCGAAGATCTGGGCTCGTCGAACGGCGTCCGCATCAACGGAGATCGGATCGATGCGCCGCGCCGGGTCCAGGAGGGCGACCTCATCCAGATCGGGGACTACGACCTCGGCATCGAGGGCAAGGTCGAGCCCGTCTTGGCCCCACCGCAGATGCAGGAGGCGAGGCCCCCCGCTCCCATGCGACCGGCTGCGCCGCCCGTTTCCGCGGCGGCGACAGGGGACGGAGGCTCGACCGCCATCATCCGGGTCAGCGATCTCACCCGTACCGCGGCGCGAGTAGCCAGCCGCGAGCTGCCCAGGTCCGATCGGCCCCGGCTCGTCGGGCTGTCCCCGACCGTCCGCGGACAGGAGTTCGCTCTCGACCGTACCGAGGTGCGCATCGGCCGGGCCCGGGAGAACGACATCGTCGTCGATCATGCGTCGCTCAGCCGGCAGCATGCCCGGCTCGTCCTCGAGGACGACGACTGGAAGATCGTCGACAGCTCGAGCGCGAACGGAGTCCGCATCAACGGCGAGACCTACGCGATGAGCGCGCTGCGGCCCGGCGACCTCATCGAGCTTGGCCACGTGAAGCTGCGGTTCTGTGCCCCCGGCGAGAAGTTCACCCTTCCGCGGGAAACGGAGCCGGCGCCGGCTCCGGCGGAATCCGTCCGCAAGCCGCGATTGCCCGCCCCGGCGGTGGCGCTCCTCGCCCTCGCGCTAGCGGGCGCACTCGCCGCCGCCTTGTTCCTGAAGCTCTCGAAGCCAGCGGCGACGGATGATGGCGAGATGAGCGCCGAAGGCGCCGTCAAGGCCGGGGACCTGCTTTTCCTCAAGAAGGAGTTCCTCCGGGCGCTCGAGCTGTACGAGCAGGCCGCCGCGAAGGGCGAGAATCCGCCCAACCTCGCCAAGGCCACGGAGGAGGCGGCAGCGCAACGCATCGATCAGGACCTCGATCGGGCCATCGCCGCCGGCGATTTCGACAGGGCGAAGGGCCTCCTCGAGAAGTGCGGCGAGAACCAGGCCCACTACTGCCGCAAGGCGCGCGAGGAAGCCGACCAGATCCAGAAGGGCTACGCGAAGCTCCATCTCGACAAGGGCCGGGCGGCCAAGGGGATCAAGCTCGAAGGCTGCCAGAGCGAGGCGCGGCTCGTGCTCGCGTTCGATCCCGCGAACGCGGAGGCGCAGCAGTTGCTAGGCCAGTGCGCGCCTACGCCGGCGCCCGCGCCGAAAGAGGTCCGCAAGCCGCCGCCCGCGGCCAGCCAGGCGGTCCGCGACGCGAAGGCGCGCGGGCTGCTCAACGCCGGCAATGCGCTGACCCAGTCGAAGCAATTCCCGGCCGCGACAGCGAAGTACCAGGCCGCGCTCGAGCTGAAGCCGAGCGGGCCGCTCGCAGGTCTCGCGTATCGCGGCCTCGGAACCGCCGCGGTCTACGCGGGCGATCCGAAGGCGGCTGCCAGATGGTTCAAGCGATACCTCCCCTACGTCGAGGACGCGGCGACGCGCGAGCAAGTCGAGAAGCTCATCCGGCAATACAGCGGAGAATGACCTGCGGGGCGACCCTTCGACTTCCACGAGGGCGGGGCGCTTTGGGCACAGACGGAATCTCGCAGCACCACTGTTCGCGCGCAGCATCGATCGAGGCCAAGACGAACAACGGGTCGGACATTCTCCCACCACCCCCGGTGTTGTGCGGATGCATTCCAGTCGAGGTAGAATTGCTACCTCGTTTCGATCACGCGAAGGGAGCTTTTGCTTGGATATCCGCGTTCTCGTTGTGGACGACGATCAGGATTCCTGTGAGCTCGTCGAGAGGATCCTGAAGAAGGACGGCTACCGGGTCTCGACGCTGACGGACGGACGCAAGGTCGAAGAGGAGATGCGCAAGAACGAGATCCACCTGGCCATCGTGGATCTCAAGATGCCCGAGATTTCAGGCCTCGACGTGGTCCAGAACATCCGGCACCTCGACAGCGACTGCGCGATCATCCTCATGACGGGATACGCGACGCTCGACTCCGCCGTGAGCGCCTTGCGCGGCGGCGTCGTGGACTACCTGCGCAAGCCGGTCCGCGAGGACGAGCTGCTCGGCGCCGTGCGCCGCGCCCTCGCCGCCAAAGGCCTCGCGCTCCTTCCCGAAGAGGAGCTGCACCGCAACATCGGGTCGGCGATCCGCGATCTACGCAAGAAGCGGACGCTCACCCTGAAACAGCTCGCCAAGCGCACCGGTCTCTCGGTGAGCTTGCTCTCGCAGATCGAGCGCGCCGAATCGAGCGCGAGCGTGACCTCGCTCTACAAGATCGCGCACGCTCTCAAGATCCGGCTGCCCGAGCTCTTCAGCCGGGTCTAGAGCGCCCTACCCCGGCTGCAGGACCACGAGGACTTCCCCCTCGCTCACCGCCTGCCCTTCCTTGCAGCGAACCTCGGCCACCTTGCCGGCCTCGGGCGCCTCGATGGGCATCTCCATCTTCATGCTCTCGAGGATGACGAGAACGTCGCCGGAGGACACTGCCTCGCCTGGCTTCTTCTCGATCTTCCAGACGGTGCCGGTGATGTGGGCGGGTACGTCGATCAAGCGGGCCTCCGGGGAGTTTCGGGGGGCAGCGACTCGAGGAACCGGGTGGATAGCTCGCCGCGGGCGAAAGATTCCGAGGCGGCGATGCGGCGGTGGAGTGGAAGGTTCGTCTTCACGCCTTCGACGGTGAATCCGTCGAGCGCGGAGCGAAGCCGGGCGATGGCGGCGTCGCGCGTCGTGGCGTGCACGACGAGCTTCGCGAGCAGCGAGTCGTAGAAGGGCGTGACCGTGTCGCCGGCGCGGTATCCGGCGTCGACGCGTACGCCCTCGTGGAACTTGCCGTCGGCGGGGACGGGCGGGTCGAAGCGGACGATCTTTCCCGGCGAGGGAAAGAACTTCACCGGGTCCTCGGCGTTGATGCGGCACTCGATGGCGTGGCCCATACGCTTCACGTCGGACTGGCCGAACGGCAGATGCTCTCCGGCGGCGATCCGGATCTGCAGCTGGACGAGGTCGAGCCCCGTCACCGCCTCGGTCACCGGGTGCTCTACCTGCAGGCGCGCGTTCAGCTCGATGAAGTAGAACTCGTCGCCGGCGAGGAGGAACTCGCAGGTTCCGGCGTTGGCGTACCCGACCGCGCGTGCAGCCGCGAGTCCCGCGGCGAGCAGCCGCTCCTCGAGCTCGGGCCGCCGGGGGAGCACGAAGGCGGTGGCCGGGGCCTCCTCGACGATCTTCTGGTGCCGCCGCTGGATGGAGCACTCGCGGGCGCCGAGGTGGAGCGTGAGCCGGCCGTCTCCGAGGACCTGCACCTCGACGTGACGCGGCGCCGGGAAGTAGCGCTCGAGATAGACGGCGTCCTTGCCGAACGAGGAGCGCGCCCGATCGCGGCAAGCGCGCAGCGCCTTCACCAGCTCGGCGTCGTCGTTCGCGACCTGCATCCCGATTCCTCCGCCGCCCGCCGCAGCCTTGACGAGGACCGGAAATCCGACCACCTGGGCTTCCGCGAGCGCTTCCGACTCGCTCGAGACATGTCCCTCCGAGCCGGGCACCACCGGGACCGAAGCCGCGCGCATCACTTCCCGCGCCTGCGCCTTGTCCTTGAGGGCGCGCAGCGCGCCAGGCGGCGGCCCGACGAAGACGATGCCGCCCCCGGTGCAAGCCTCGGCGAAGTCAGCCTGCTCGGAGAGGAAGCCGTAGCCAGGGTGGATCGCCTCGGCGCCGGTCTTCTTCGCGGCGGCCAGGACCTTCGCCGCATCGAGATAGCTCTCGCGAGCGGGGCCGGGGCCGAGGCGGACGGCCTCGTCGCAAGCCTCGACGTGCAGGGACTTCTCGTCGGGGTCGGAGTAGACGGCGACGGTACGGATCCCGAGCGAGCGGGCGGCCCGTGCGACGCGGCAGGCGATCTCGCCGCGGTTGGCGATGAGGAGCTTCCGGAACATTTTCTTTCGGACTCCCGCCGATCGGGGGCGCGGAGCATAACCCAGTCCGAGCTGGCTTTGCGGTAAGCCGTGCAGCTTGGGGACGGGCGAATCGTTGGCTGCGCCCGTCGTCTGCACTCCGCGTTGACCCGACTCGCGGGGCGCAGTTAGTGTGTCTGTGTAATGCGAGCACCTACAAAGCGCCGGAGGCGCCGGGCGAGCGCCGAGGTGGTCGACCTCTCGTCCGTGCGCGAGCTGCGGCGGCGGGAGATCGCCGAGCGGCGCGTGCGCGCGGTGCTCGAAGGCAACCGCGCGGCTCTTTCCCGCCTCTTCGCCACCGGCCTAATCTTTACCCAGAAGGGCAGCCGCGCCGCCCGCGACTTGCTCCGCGCCCACCAGTCCCTGCTGAAGACCGCGGACCTCTTCGCGCGGCTCGGGGAATCGCGGAACATCGCGCTGCAGGGTCGCGGCGAGGAAGTGCTGGCGAGGCTCGATCCTCTGCTCACGCGCACCTCGCAGTTGACGGCGCGGACTGGCGAGTTCCTGGCGGGGCGCGGGCGCGAGTAGGGCTAGGGCGAAAGCGCCACCCTCAGCGTCACGGGGACGTAGGAGGCCGGCACGGGGCAGCAGCCGCCGCTCGGTGGGCTCGCCGCGACGTCCGCCGTCAGGTGCTGCGTTTTGTAGCCGGTGGCGCCGATGTCGAACTCGTAGTGGCCTACGACGTGGCCGGTGGTGTCGATGAGGCAGGTTGGTTGTCCCGCGATACCGGCGTCGTGATGGGTTTGATGGTGAAGAACGGGTTCGCTGGTACGCACAAGATGTCCGCGCAACGATCCTGGCCGCACGCGCAAAGCAGGACGAGGAAGCCGGCTGCTAGGATGCGCATGCCGCGATTCTCGCAGACCGTCCGGAGCGCGGCTACATGCGGACTCCGAGCCGCCCAGCGATATACGTCCGCGTCTGCGTCGCCCCGCAGTCCCGATCGGTGGCGTTGTCGCACCAGCTGACGATCACGTCGATCCCGAGCTGCGGGGACAGCGGACCGTAATGGAAGGCTTCGATTCCCGCGGTCATCCTGGCGGCAGGATGAACGGTGCGGTTGACGAACACGCCTCCCATCCCGACCCCGAAAAAGGACGCGAACTGCGTCGGCCTCTGCGCGAAGACGTCGAACCAGAGCGCCGTCAGCGAGTCGCGGCGCAGCGGCAGCCGCTCGAATCCGGGGCCTGCGGAGAGCTCGATCCATCGTGGGATTCTCATTCCGACGAGGCCGTCGAACGCGAAGCCAGGCCGGTCCCTGGTGCGCGCATCGAGACCGAACAATCCCGACCCGACGACATGGAAGAACGGCGTCACCGTCTGGGCCGGGATCGTCGCGGGCAGGGGCGGTGGCTCGTCCTCCTGGGCGGCCGCCGCCGCGGAAATCGTGCAGATCGCCGCTACTGCTGCCTTGGTGTTGAGCATGATCGACGCGTTTGCAGGCCGCGCGCCAGCGGGCGAGGCCAGTGATTTCGCGTATCCCGGAGTCGCGGCCGGTGCGAAAGCGGATTCGCGGCGCAAGGAAAGCGCCACCACGGGATCCTTGACGTGCCTTTGGTACTTTGGTACCAAAGTACAATGTTACATCGTATTCGCCTCCTTCACTGGACGACCGCCGCAGCGCTGGGCTTCGCCGCCGGGTCGGTGCTCGCGCACCAGATCCACGGCGGCAGCCGGAAGGCGCTGGTGGCCATGGCGGTGGGCGCCGCGGAGGTCGTCGGCGCCCTGCTCTTCGTGGTGCCTGCGACGCTGCGAATCGGAGGAGCGCTGCTCCTCCTGACGCTCGTCACAGCGTCGGCCGTGCACGGCGCGATGGGCGAGGCGCCGCCGGTCGCCTTCCTCGTCTACGCGGCCGCGATCTGGACGGTGCTCCGCGAGCACCAGCGCACCCGGAACCTCGCATGACCGACGACGAGCTTTGCGCCGCCTTCGATTCGGGGACTCTGCCGAAGGAGAGCTTCCATCACCGCGAGCATCTGCGCGTCGCCTTCGTCTACCTGTCGCGCCATCCGGACGACGCCGTGCCCCGCTTCTGCGATGCGCTCCTGCGTTACGCGACCGCCCACGGCGTCCCGGGCAAGTACAAGGAGGACTTGACGCTCCGGTACCTGGAACGCGTAAGAGGCCGCATGCAGAAGGCGCGATACCGTGATTCGGAAGAGTTCCTGAGGAGCCATCCCGAGCTCTTCCATGCGTGATCGGCGTTCGGTCGTTCGCGTGCAGACCGGGGTCCGCATGGAGAAGCGGATCCTCCAGGTGCTCAAGGCGCTCGCCAATTCGCTCGACTTGACGCTGGGGGATCTGCTGGAAGGGATCGTTCTCCACGCCTTCGAGGGCAGGGCGCCGTTCAGCCCGGTGACGCTGGAAAAGATCCGCACGCTCCGGCAGGTGTACGATCTCGACCTGGAGGCGGCGGACAGCCACCAGCTCACAGAGCCTCCGGCCGGCCCGTCGCGTCGGCGCGCGAGCCGCAAGACGAACGCGCGGCACCGCTGACGACAATTACGGCGACAGCGCGACCGTGAGGGCCACCGGGACGTAGAGCTCGGGGCAGCAGCCGCCCGTAGGTCCAGGCACGACGTCCGCCTTCACATGTTGCGTTGCGTATGCGGCGGCGCCGATGTCGAACTCGTAGTGGCCGGGGAGGCCAGCATCGACACTACAGACTGCTCGCCCCGCGGAAAGGGAACACGACGTCTGCGATCTCGTAGCGCCGGCAGGGACGAGGAGATTGGTGATCGTCGGGTTCGCGGTGAGCGGCGTGCCTCGCGCATCCGTCACGGCGATGGTGATGGCGGGGGCCAGCGCTCCCGTGCACGCTACGGGCGCGCAATTGGCCGACGCGTCCGGCCGCAGGCGCACAGCAGGACGAGCACGGCGGCTGCGAGGATGCGCACGGGGCGATTCTCGCAGTCCTGCCCGAAGGCGCGCTACTCCTGGTTCCGCAGGAACGTCGGCACGTCCAGCTCGTCTTCCGAAGCTCCCGTCATCTGCCGCAGCTCCTCCCAGGAGATGTGCCGCACCGGGCGCTCCTTGGGAGGTGGAGGCGGTGCCCCGGCCTTTCCCGGAACGGGCGTGTGTTGCCGCGGAGTCTCCACCGCTCGGACCGATCGCGCTGCCGGCGTCTCGACCGGAGCAGGCGGCGGGCGGACGATGCGGGTGGCGTCGCTGCGGTCGATGCGGCGGCCGTCGCGCGAGGAGAAGCCGGTCGCGATCACGGTGATCTTCAGCGAGGCGTCCATGTCGTCGGAGATGACGCTGCCGAAGATGATGTTCGCGTCCTCGTGGGCCGCCTCCTGGATGAGGCTGCAGGCCTGGTTGACCTCGACGAGCGTCATGTCGGGGCCGCCGGTGATGTTGATGAGGATCCCGGTCGCGCCGTCGATCTGCACGTCCTCGAGCAGCGGGCTTTCCACGGCCTGCCTGGCGGCGGCGATGGCGCGCCCTTCGCCCGCAGCGCGACCCGTCCCCATCAGCGCCATGCCCATGTTGCTCATGATGGTCCGCACGTCGGCGAAGTCGACGTTGATGAGCCCCGGGATGGTGATGAGGTCGGAGATGCCTTGGACGGCGTTGAGCAGCACCTCGTCGGCCTTCTTGAAGGTGTCGAGGAGGGTCGTCTTCTCGTCGGCGATGGCGAGCAGGCGCTGATTTGGAATCGTGATCAACGTGTCGACGGTGTTGCGCAGTTCCGCGAGGCCCGCCTCCGCCTGCTTGAGGCGCCGCTTCCCTTCGAAGACGAAGGGCTTGGTGACCACGCCGACGGTGAGCGCGCCGACGCTGCGGGCCAGGTCGGCGATGATCGGCGCTCCGCCGGTGCCGGTGCCGCCCCCCATCCCGGCGGTGACGAAGACCATGTCCGCGCCGTCGAGCGCGTTGAGGATCTTGTCGCGGTCCTCGAGCGCCGCTTGCCGGCCGATCTCCGGATTGGCTCCCGCGCCGAGCCCCTTGGTGACCTGCGCTCCGAGCTGGATCTTGACCTTTGCCCGGTTGTGCTGGAGCGCCTGGCAGTCGGTGTTCGCGGCGATGAAGTCCACGCCGGTGAGGCCGGCGAGGATCATCGTGTTGAGCGCGTTGCCTCCTCCGCCGCCCACGCCCACCACCTTGATCCTGGCGCCGAGCTCGTTCGTCACCTCTTCCATGTCACCTCCAACGATTGGATGCTCCGCACTGCGACTGCCACGGCGACTACGCTTGCGGACTGCGCGCTTCCCCGGACGCTTCTCCGGTACGGGGAGCAGATTGAGCTGGATCAGAACATCTCCCTGAAGAACCCGACCAGCCGTTCCTTGATCGACGACGGATCGACCGAGAAGGACCGGCCTTCCCTTCCCTGCTTGAGCCCGTAGTGGAGCAGGCCGACCGCGGTGGCGTACGCCGGGCTCTTCACCACATCGATGAGCCCGCCCACGTTGCGCGGCGCCCCGCGGCGGACCGGGAGCCCGAGCACCTCCTCGGCCAGCTCGGGCATACCGGCGAGCTGCGTCGAGCCGCCCGTCAGCACTACCCCGGAAGCGAGCAGATCTTCCTGGCCCGCCTTCTGGATCTCGCGATGCACGAGCTGGAACAGCTCCTCGACGCGGGGCTCGATGATCTCGCAGAGGATCCTGCGCGAGAGCACCCGCGGCGCCCGGCCGCCCACGCTCGGCACCTCGATGGTCTCGTCGCGCTCGAGCATCTGTACCTGGGCGGAGCCGTACTGGATCTTGATCCGTTCCGCTTCCTGCAACGGCGTGCGCAGGCCGACGGCGATGTCGTTCGTCAGGTGGTTCCCGCCGAGCGGGATCACGCTCGTGTGCTGGATGGCGCCGCTCACGAAGATGGCGAGATCGGTGGTCCCCCCGCCGACGTCCACCAGCGCGACGCCCAGCTCCTTCTCCTCCTCGGCGAGGACGGCCTCGGCGGAGGCGAGCGGCTCGAGCACGATGTCGGCGACGGTCAGTCCGGTGCGGGCGCAGCACTTGATGATGTTCTGCGCGCTGGACACCGCCGCGGTGACGATGTGCACCTTGGCCTCGAGGCGCACCCCGCTCATCCCCAGGGGTTCCTTGATGCCGTCCTGCTCGTCGATGATGAACTCCTGCGGCAGGACGTGGATGATCTCGCGGTCCTGGGGGATGTTGATGGCGCGGGCGGCGTCGATGACGCGCGCCACGTCCGAGGGACGGACCTCCTTGTCCCTCACCGCCACCACGCCCTGCGAGTTGAATCCGCGGATATGCCCGCCGGCGATCCCGGCGTAGACGGCGCCGATCTCGCAGCCCGCCATCAGCTCGGCCTCTTCGACGGCGCGCTTGATGGAGGCGACCGTCGACTCGATGTTGATCACGACGCCCTTGCGCAGGCCGCGGGAAGGGTGCTGGCCGATGCCGATGACGTCGAGGCCCGTCTCCTTGGCCTCTCCGACGATGCAGCAGATCTTCGTCGTCCCGATGTCGAGCCCGACGACGAGCTCGCCCCTCTTCTGCGCCATGTCTATCGCTCCTGTGCGGCGAGCTGGGCCGAGGCCCAATCGGGCCGGGCGGGATTGTCGAGGTCGATGCGCACGGCGCGCTCGCCGCGCTGGGCGAGCGCCGATCGCACGCGGACGAGGCGACGCAACTTGGTGCGGAAATCGCGCTCGCCGAAGCGGATCTCCTGCGACGAGCCGCCCTCGCGCGAGATGGCGGTGAGCCCGGCGTCCTGGTCGACGCGGACCTGGGCGAGCGAGGCGGCGGGAAGCCCTTCCTCGCGCCAGGCATCGACGAGCTGCAGCGCCTGGTAGAGCCGGACCTGCGCCGCGGCCCGATCCTTGGTCCACTCCTCCCGGGACAGCCCGGTGATGAGCGGCAGGTCCGCCGCGTCGCCGGGACCCGCGCGCTTGAACGCGCGCCCGAGATCGTCGACCAGGTACAAGCCGCCGAGCTGGACCTGCGCGGACGGGCGGTGCTCGACGATCTCCACTTCCACGGTCCCCGGGAAATGGCGGGAAAGCCGTGCCGAGGCGACCCAGGGATTGGCCGACATCGCGCCGGTCGCCGCCGAGAGATCGAGCGCAAAGAGGTTGGCGCCGGGCGCGAGATGGCTCGCGGCGAGGAGATCCTTCTCGCTCGCGTGCACGAGACCGTGGAAGCGGATTTCACGGACGGTGAAAACCGAAGCGGTCGTGGCGAGGCGCGCGAGCTCCCAGCCGCCGAGGAGGACGACCGCCGATGCAGCCATCGCAACGCCGGTCTGGAGCGCTCCCGAGGCGAGACCCTTCCAGGGCGAGGCGCGCCTCGTGCCCGCCCGGCGCAGCGCGGGGCCCGGCTCGGGCCGGAAGGGGACCTCGGTAAAAACCGGTTCCTTGAACGCCTCGCTCATGTGGACCTCGCGAGCAGGACGGGAAGGAAATGGTACGGGGACAAGTCTTCGGACAGCGAAGGCTGGAACGTTCCCACCAGGCGGACCTCGGGGATGAGCTCGATGCCGCTCATCGCGAGCACGGCACGGCGGGCGATCGCGATGAGCTCCACGACGTCGGAAGCCCGGGCCTCGCCCAGGTTGACGATGAAGTTGGCGTGCTTCTCGCTGATCTGCGCCCCGCCGCGGCGCGCGCCCTTGAGGCCCGCCTGTTCGATGAGTCGGCCGGCGAAGTCTCCCTTCGGGTTGACGAAGACCGAGCCGGAATTCGGCAGGCTGAGCGGCTGCGAGGCGCGACGCCGGTCGACGTCCGCTTTCGCGATGCGGACATCTTCGTGCTGCTCGTCCTCATTGCCTCGACGCACGCGGCAGCGTGCCCGGGTGAGAACCGCTCCGGCCGGAAGCTCGCAGTGGCGATAGGAGAGCTTCAGCTCCGTCGCAGGCAGCCAGCGCAGGCCGTCGGGTGTCGCAACCTCGACCGCGTCCAGGTGATCCTTCGCCGAGCCGGTGTTGGTCCCCGCGTTCATCGTCACCATGCCGCCGATGGTTCCCGGGATACCCGCCGCCCAGGCGACACCCACGCCGCGCTGCTCGCGGGCGAGGGAGATGAAGCGCGCGATCGGCGCGCCGGCACCGAGTACCAGCACGGCGTGATCGCCGGCCTCCTCGATCGATTCGTCGACGAAGTCGCGGCCGAGTTGCAGGACGCAGCCCTCGATGCCGCCGTCGCCGACGATGGTGTTGGCGCCGCCGCCCAGCGAGAACCAGGGCACGCCGGCATCGCACAAGACTCCGAGCACGGCGACGAGCGCCTGGGGATCCCGGGGGCGGACCCAGAGCTGGGCCGGACCGCCCACGCGCACGCTGGTGCGGGCCGAGAGCGGTACGCTCTCGAGCACCTCGCCGCGAGCCACCTGGCGGAGCGTGCCGGCAAGCTCGCTCATGCGCGCGCTCCGCCGAGGAGCGCGAGAAGCTCTTCGCCGAGGTGGGTGATGTCGCCGGCGCCGAGGGTGAGAACCAGGTCGCCCTCGCGCACCATGTCGCTCAACGTCTGCGCGAGCTTCGAACGATCGGGCACGAACCACGCGTCGCGATGGCCGCAGGCGCGGACCGCTTCGTGCAACCGGGCGCCGCTCACTCCGGGGATGGGCTCCTCGCCGGCGGCATAGACCTCGGAGAGCACGACCAGGTCGGCGTCGTTGAAGGCGGTGGCGAAGTCGCCGAGGAGATCCCGGGTGCGGGTGTAGCGGTGCGGCTGGAAGGCGCAGACGATCCGCTTCTGCGGGAAAGACGCCCGCGCTCCGGCCAGAGTGGCGCGGATCTCGGCGGGATGATGCCCGTAGTCGTCCACCACCATGACGCCCTTCGCCTCGCCGCGGACGGTGAAGCGGCGCTGCACGCCGGCGAACTCGGAGAGCGCCTCCGCGGTCTTGGCGAAGGAGATCCCGAGCTCGTGTGCCACCGCGCAGGTGGCGAGCGCGTTGAGCACGTTGTGGGCGCCGACCATCTTGAGCGAGACCTCGCCCATCCGGCGGCCGCGGTGCGAGACGTTGAAGCGGGCCGCGAAGGCGGAGAGGCGCACGTCGTCCGCTCGCCAGTCGGCCTGGGGAGAGATTCCGTAGGTGACGTGCCGCTTGGAAATACGCGGAATCAAGTGCTGCACGGTCGGGTGATCGAGGCACATCACCGCCAGGCCGTAGAAGGGGACCCGGTCGGCGAAATCGACGAAAGCCTGCTGGAGGGCCTCGACGGTCCCGTAATGATCGAGGTGCTCGGCGTCGACGTTGGTGATGACGGCGATGGTGGGGGTGAGGTGGAGGAAGGATCCGTCGGACTCGTCCGCCTCGACGACGATCCATTCGCCCTTTCCCAGCTTGGCGTTGGAACCGAAAGCGTTGAGCTTTCCGCCGACCACGGCGGTGGGGTGGAGACCCGCGTGATCGAGGACGGTGGCGATGAGGGAAGTGGTGGTGGTCTTTCCGTGCGAGCCGGCGATGGCGACCGCGTCCTTCAGGCGCATCAGCTCGGCGAGCATCTCCGCACGTCGGATGACGGGCACTCCGCGCGCGCGGGCAGCGAGCGCCTCGGGATTCTGCGAACGGCGCACGGCGCTGGAAGTCACCACCACGTCCACGTCGCCGGCCACGTTCTCGGGGCGATGGCCGATGTGGATGGTTCCACCCAGCCCGGTGAGCCGCTGGGTGGTCTCGCTTTCCTTGAGGTCGGATCCGCTCACGCCGTAGCCGAGGTTGAGGAGGAGCTCCGCGATCCCGCTCATCCCGATGCCGCCGATGCCGACGAAGTGGACCTTGACTTTGCGATTGCGAAACACGCCGTGCCCCTCATTCGCTGGAATGTACGCGATTCGATCTACGACAATCAATAGACAGCGCTGAGTAGATCGCATCGAATGTCTTATTCTCGATCTCTCGTCCCTCCTCCCGCCGGCGGGAGCTGTCCGGGCTCCTTTCGCGCCGGCAGATGTCGTCCTTCGCGCACCAGGCGCGAGGAGCAGAGCGAGACGCAGACCTGGGCGATCTCACGCGCCGCTTGCGGCCGCCCGAGAAGGCCGCTCTGCCGGCCCATGTGCCGCAGACGCTCGCGGTCGCTCTCGAGGGCGCGCAACTCCGCGGCCAGCTTCTCGCCGGTGAGATCGCTCTCGGGCATGAGCAGCGCCGCACCGTTCGCCACCATGCTCTTGGCATTGACGGTCTGGTGATCGTCCGCCGCGAAGGGGAACGGGACCAGGATCGCGGGCTTCTTGCAAACGGTCAGCTCGGCGATGGTGGTCGCGCCGGCGCGGCAGACGAGCAGGTCCGCTCCGGCATACGCCGCCGCCATGTCGTCGATGAAGGCGACAGCCTGCGCCACGAGGCCGGTCGATTCCAGCGCCTGGTAACGCTTCGCGATCTCCTCGACGTCCTTGGTGCCGGTCTGGTGGAGGATTCGCAGCTTGCCGCCCATCCGCGGCGCGAGGATCTCCATCGCCTCGGCGACGCGGACGTTCAGGGCGTGCGCGCCCTGGGATCCTCCGGTCACGAGGATCGAGAGCCGGTCGCCGTCGGGCACCTTGGTGTGCAGGTAGTTGTCGAGGAAGGCGCGGCGGATCGGATTCCCGAGCAGGTGCGTGCGCGCGCGGGGGAACCCGGCCCTCGCCTCCTCGAAAGCGATGAAGATGGCCTTCGCGAATCGTCCCAGGGTGCGGTTGGTGAATCCGGCAAGCGCGTTCTGCTCCTGCACGGCGGTGGGAATTCCCATCAGATAAGCCGCGAGCACCACCGGCCCGCTCGCGTAGCCGCCCACCCCGACGACCACGTCGGGATCGAAGCGCCGCAGGATGCGCCGCGACTGCCAGAGCGAGCGCGGAATGCGCCCGAGACCGCGCAAGAGGCCGAGGCCTCCTTGGCGCTTGAGCGGCCCCACGTCGATGGTCTCGAGCGGGAATCCGGATTTCGGGACCACGCGCATCTCGAGGCCGCGCTGCGTCCCGACGAAGAGGACGTCATTGCGCGGATGGCGGGTCTTCACCTCCTCCGCGAGCGCGAGCCCGGGAAAGAGGTGACCGCCCGTGCCGCCGCCGGCGATGAGCATCCTCATCGCCGCCCTCCCACCGGGCGGCGCAAGAACCCGCCGGTGCCGCCGCTCACCGAGAGGAGGATGCCAGCCGCGAGCGAAGAGGAAACCACGCTGGAGATTCCGTAGGAGAGGAACGGCAGCGCGATTCCCTTGGTGGGAAGCAGCGAGAGCGCCATCCCCGCGTTCACCAGGACTTGCGCGGCGAGAAGGAAGGTGAGCCCCAGCGCGACGAAGCAGGCCTCGGCGTCGGCGGCCGCGTGCGCGGCGCGAATCCCTCGCCAGACCAGCACTGCGAAGAGCACCAGGACCGCGGCAACGCCGGCGAAGCCAAGCTCCTCGCCGATGATGCTGAGGATGAAGTCGTTGTGGGCGGCGGGAAGGAAGAAGAGCTTCTGGCTGCTCGCGCCGAGTCCCACGCCGAAGCCGCCGCCCGCGCCGAAGGCGAGCAGCGATTCGACGGCCTGGTATCCGCGGCCTCTCGGGTCCGCCCAGGGATCGAGGAAGGCAAGCATGCGGTCGAGGCGGTAGCGCGAGTGCCAGACGAGAAATACCCCAACGGGCGCGGCGACCGCGGCGCAGATCGCGAGATGGCGAAGGCCGGCGCCGGCGACGAAGAGCAGCGCGAAGGCCACGCAGAAGAGCACGGCGGTGGTTCCGAAATCGGGCTCCGCGAGGAGCAGCACGGCGAAGACGCCGAGGACGGCGAGGTGGGGCAGGATGCCTTCGGAGAACGTCGCGAGACGATCCTGCCTGCGGGCCAGGGAGCGCGACAGCCAGAGCACGAAGACGATCTTCGCCAGCTCGCTGGGCTGGAATTGCAAAGGCCCGATCTTGAGCCACCGCCGCGCTCCGCCCGCCGCATGGCCGAGACCGGGGACGTGCAACAGCACCAGCAACAGGACGACGAACAAGAGCAGCAGCGCCGAGAGCCTTCCAAACCGGCCGTGTCCGAGATGGAGCGCGAAGAGCAGCGCGCACACGCCGAGGACGGCCCCGACGAGCTGCCGCTTGAAGAAGAACAGGCCGTCACCGAGCCGCACGTCGGCGTACACGGCGGAGGCGCTGTAGACCATCACCACGCCGAGCATGAGAAGGACGAGCACCGCCGCGAGGAGCACTGGATCGTATCGCAGGGGCGTCTCGCGGCGGGTCACGCAATCCTCCGCACGATTTCCTTGAACCGCTCGCCGCGCTCCTCGAAGTTCTTGAACTGGTCGTAGCTCGCGCACGCCGGGGAGAGCAGCACGACGGAACCTGCGCGTGCGATGCGCCGCGCCTCGGCGCACGCCCGTGCGAGGTCGTTGCAGGAGGTGGTCGGAACGAGATCGCCCAGCTCCTTTTCGATGCGTGGCGCGTCCTCGCCGATGGTCAAGAGCGCATCGACGCGCCCGCGGAAGAGCGGCCGGAGCGGCGCATAGGGCGCTCCCTTGCCCCGGCCGCCCATGATGAGCACCACGCCGCGCTCGAAGGCGGAAAGGGACTTCTCGACCGAGTCGACGTTGGTCGCCTTGCTGTCGTTGATCCATTCCACGCCCTCGAGCGTGCGCACGGGCTCGAGGCGGTGAGGCAAGCCGGGATAGGTATCGAGCCCTTCCTGCAGCGCCGGGCGGCGGGCGCCGAGATGGGTCGCGAGGATGATCGCGGCGAGCGCGTTCTCGGCGTTGTGCGCTCCGCGTAAAGTCGCCGCCCGAAGCTCGTAGGTGGCGCCGTCGACGGAAAGGGTGCGCGGGCCGCTCCGGAACGCGGCCGCCTGCGAAGACCTCGGGTAACGCGGATCGAATTCGCGGCGGGCCACACCGGGGTTCGTGCGCATTGCCGCGACGCGCGGATCGGCGACGTTCAATGCCGCGGCGTCGCCGGGGCGCTGGTTCTTGAATATCCGCTCCTTCGCCTGCGCATACGATTCCAGCGACGGATGCCGCTCGATGTGGTCGGGGGTCACGTTGAGGACGGTGGCAGCGGCGCAGCGCAAAGTGTCGATCCCCTCCAGCTGATAGCTCGACAGCTCGCAGACGGTGGCGTCGAGCTTGCCGCCGCGCAGCACCCGGTTGGAGAGCGCGTCGCCGAGGTTGCCGCCGGCGAAGACGGAGAATCCCGCTCGCGTGAGGAGATGTGCGGTGAGCGCTGTGGTGGTGCTCTTCCCGTTCGTGCCGGTGATGCCTGCGATCGGTTCCTCGATGAAGCGCGAGGCGAGCTCCACCTCTCCGATCACTTCCGCGCCGCGGGCGCGGGCCTGCGCGAGCAGGGGCAAGGAAGGAGGCACGCCGGGGCTCAGCACTACGAGGTCGCGATCGCGAAACGCCGCTTCCGAAAGCCCGCCTGGATGCACTTCCAAGACGATCCCGCGCAGCCCCTCCAGGACCGGCTCGAGGTCCGCGAGCGACTTGTCGTCGGCCACCGCCAGCCGCGCTCCGTGCGCCGCGAGCAGCCGCGCCGCCGCAACCCCGCTCTTCCCGAGGCCAACGACGACGGCTTTGCGGCCCGAGAGCTCCATTCGCTACCTCAGCTTGAGCGACGCGAGCGCGACGAGGGCCAGGATGATGGAGGCGATCCAGAAGCGGACGATGATCTTCGGCTCCGCCCATCCCTGGAGCTCGAAATGGTGGTGGATGGGCGCCATCCGGAAGATCCGCTTGCCGGTGCGCTTGAACCAGAACACCTGCAACATGACCGAGAGCGCCTCGGCGAAGAACACGCCGTGGATGACCGCGCTGTCGACCTCGTTCTTGGTGAACACGGCGAGAGCGCCCAGGCCGCCGCCGAGAGCGAGCGCGCCGACGTCGCCCATGAAGACGCTCGCGGGATAGGTGTTGTACCAGAGGAAGCTGATCCCGGCCCCCGCCATCGCCGAGCAGAAGACCGCCAGCTCCTGCGCTCCTTCGATGTGCGGGATGAGCAGGTAGTCGGCGATGTTGAAGCCTTTGATGACGAGGCCCGCGAGGTAGCTGAGGAGCAGGAAGGTGAGCGAGCTGACGATGGAGGGACCGATGGCGAGCCCATCGAGGCCGTCGGTCAGGTTCACCGCGTTGCTCGTCCCGACGATGACGAAGAAGGCGAAGACCAGGTACAGCCACCAGGGCAGGATGGGGCTGAACGACTTCACCTTGACGAAGGGGATCGAGAGCCTGGTGTCGAGGAGCAGCCGCGGATGGCCAAATCCCGCCTTCCAGTCGACGAAGAAGAAGGCGATCACCACGAGGAAGATGGCGGTCTGCCAGAAGAGCTTCTTGCGCCCCGCGAGGCCCTTCGAATTGCGCTTGGTGAACTTGAGCCAGTCGTCTGCGAAGCCGATGAGGCCGAAGCCCAAGGTGAAGATGAGCGCCGCCCAGACGAGCCGGCTGGTGAGATCGGCGAAGAGGAGCGTGGCGAGGAGCAGCGCCCAGAGGATGAGCCCGCCGCCCATCGAAGGCGTGCCCTTCTTCTTCTGGTGCGCCTCGGGCGTGTCCTCGCGCACCGCGGAGACGCCGTACTGCTTGGTGCGCATCGCCTCGATGTAGCTCGGGCCCAACAGCAGCCCGGTGCCGAGCGCCACCAGCCCCGCCGCGAGGATGCGGAAGGACGGGTACCGCAGGACGTTGAGGATCGGGATGCGATCGGAGAACGGATAGAGCAGGAGGTAGAGCATCAGTGCGACTCGGAAGGGGAGGACGCCTGCGGCGAGAGGGGATCGCTGATGCGCTCCATCCGCATCCCGCGCGAGCCCTTGACGAGGATGACGTCCTCCGGCCGGATGTTCGCGCGCAGGAGCTCGATCGCCTCCTCGGGCGTCGAGGTGAATCGCACCGTCTCGGTCTTCATCCCGCTCTCGATCGCTCCTTCGCCGATGGCGCGGGCCCGCTGGCCGAAGGCGACGAGGAGCCCGAGCCCGGCCCCCGCGGCGAACCGGCCGACGTCGCGGTGGAGGTCGAGCTCGGTGGGGCCGAGTTCGAGCATGTCGCCGAGGACGGCGATCGCCCGGCCCTTGCCGCGCACCAGATGGGTGAGGGTGAGCAGCGCCGCCTTGGTGCTCTGCGGATTGGCGTTGTAGCAATCGTCGATGAGGACCGCGCCGTTCTCGAGGGGCACCGGACGCATGCGACGTCCCGGGGTGCGCGCGTTGCCGAGGCCGCGGACGATCAGGTCGGGATCGAGCCCGAGCGCGTATCCGACGGCGGCGGCCGCTGCCGCGTTGCCCCCGTTGTGCGTACCGATGAGGTGCAACTCGACGAGGCGCACCTTGCCGTCCGGAAAGGCCAGCTCGACGCGCAAGCCCGCTCCGCCGTGGTGGGCGCTGACCAGGCGCACGTGCGAGGAGCGCTGCGCGCCGAAGGTCATCAAACGCCGGCGCGAGAGCCGGGCCTGGGCGAGCACCCGGGCATCGTCCGCGTTCGCCACCGCGGTCGCCGATTCGCGCAGCCCGTGGAACATCTCGCCCTTGGCGTGCGCGACGCCGTCGATCGAGCCGCACCCTTCCAGGTGCACCGGGCCGACGTTGGTGACGACGCCCACCTCCGGATCGGCCCAGGCGACGAGCCGGGCGATCTCTCCCAGATGGTTCATCCCGCATTCGATCACCGCGTAGCGGTGCTCGGAAGACAGCCGCAGCAAGGTGAGCGGTACTCCGATCTCGTTGTTCAGGTTCCCTTCCGTCTTCATCGTGCTGCCGGCGGTTTCCAGGACCGAGGCGATCAGCTCCTTGGTCGAGGTCTTTCCCGTCGAGCCGGTCACCGCGACGACGCAGAGATCGGCGAACCGCTCGCGCCAGGCGTGGGCGAGCGCGCCGAGCGCCCTGCCCGTATCCGTGGCGGCAAGGAGCGCGGCGGAAGATTTCGCCGCCTGCATCTCTTCGCGGACCCGCTGCGCCGCTCCGCGCGGAACGAGGACCGCGGCGGCGCCGTCCTTGGCCGCCTGTGCCGCGAACTCGCTTGCGTCGTGCTTCTCGCCGACCAGGGCGACGAAGAGCGCGCCCTTCTGTGGCTTGCGAGAATCGGTGAAGACGCCTTCGAGGCCGAGGGAAGGCGTGCCGGCGAGGATCTCCGCGCCGGCGCAGAAGGCAGCTTCGTCGAGAGTAAAGCGGGCAGTCACCGCAGCGCCTCCAAGGCACGGCCGGCCTCGAGGCGATCGTCGAAGCTGCGCTTCTGCGTTCCGACGATCTGGTAGTCCTCGTGGCCCTTGCCGGCGATGAGAACCGCGTCGCCGGGCCGCGCGCAACGGAGCGAAAGCTCGATCGCGGCGCGGCGATCGGGAACCACGCAGTAGCCCTCGGCGAACCCGCGGGCGCTGCCTTCGGAAATCGGCTCGCGTCCGGCCTTGCGCAACCCCGGCTCGATCTCGGCGAGGATGCGCAGGGGATCCTCGGTGCGCGGATTGTCGCTCGTGACGACGACGATTTCGGCGCGCCTTCCCGCCGCCTCTCCCATGAGCGGACGCTTTCCGCGGTCGCGATCGCCGCCGCATCCGAACACGCAGACGATCCGCGGGGCACCTGCCCGGCGGATTGCATCGAGCACCCGAGCGAGCGCGTCGTCGGTGTGCGCGTAGTCCACGAGGACGATTCGCCCCGACGGATCGGGCACGCGCTCGAGCCGGCCGGGCGCGCCGCGGGCATTGCGGACCAACCCGGGAAGCGCCTCCGCTTCCACCACGCCGGCGCCGAGGACGAGGCCGACCGCGGCGAGGAGGTTCTCGACATTGTGTGCACCGACGAGCGGGCTGGTAAGGCGGATTGCCTTCGCCTCGCCTTCGCGGACGAGATCGAACGAAACGCCGTCGAGGCCGCTCCGGACGTCGCGCGCTCGCAGGGCCGCTCCGGCCGCATCCGTGCGGGTGAAGCCCATGACGCGCTTCCCGCGCAACTCGCGTCCGAGCGCCGCGACGCGATCGTCGTCGAAGTTGAGGACTGCGGGAGCTCCCTGCGGCAAGAGCTCGCGGAAGAGTCGAGCCTTGGCGTCGAAGTAGGCGTCGAGCGTGCCGTGATAGTCGAGATGATCGCGCGTGAGGTTGGTGAATGCCGCCGCCGCGAAGGTGCACCCCGCCACGCGTTCTTGCGAGAGCGCATGGCTCGAGACCTCCATGGCCGCCACTCGCGCCCCGGCCTCCACCATGCGCGCGAGCAGCGCCTGCAACTCGTGGGATTCCGGCGTGGTGTGCGTCGCCTTCGCGTTCCCGCCCGGCCAGCGCGTCTCGACGGTGCCGAGAAGACCGGCAGGGAGGCCCGCGCCCGCGCAAATCTGCTCGGCGAGATACGCCGTCGTCGTCTTGCCGTTGGTGCCGGTGACGCCGAGAAGCTTCATCCGCTTCGACGGCTCGCCGTGGAACCGTGAAGCGGCGAGCGAGAAGGCTTGCCGGGCCTGCGGGGCGATCACGAGCGCCGCCGGGCCGACCTCGATGGGGCGATCGCAGAGCACAGCCACCGCGCCCTTCGCTACTGCCTGGGGAGCGAACGCGGCGCCGTCGGTCTCCGTCCCGCGGAGCGCCGCGAAGAGCGAAGAAGGCGCGGCCTGCCGCGAGTCGACGGCGAGGGATCGCACGTCGACCCGAGCCGACTCCGGTGGCACCCGGGCATCGATGCCAGAGAACAGCTCCCCGAGCCTCACGCGCTCCTCTCTACCTTCCTCACTGGACCTGCGCCAGCGTGACGAGCACCCGTGCACCGCGCTGGACAAACACGCCTGCGGGCGGCGACTGCGCGACCGTGCGGCCGCTTCCCCGAACCTCGGCCTCCAGAGCCGAATCGCGCAGCTTCTGCGCCGCCGACGAACCGGACAGGCCGATCAAATCCGGCACCACGGCCTGGTCCGGGCCCGGTGTGGATGCGGCAATCCGCGTGCGCGCAACTGCAGGGCGGACAGAGACTTTCGCGCGGGCCGCCAACGGGTCGCGAGGCCGCGCGGGCGCGAAACCGAGCTGCCGCAAGGACTCCGATGCGATGGCGGCGAAGGCCGGCGCGGCGACCGATCCGCCGAAGACGTCGCCCTCGGGCTCGTCGACGGCGACCAGCACGGTCAGCTTGGGAGCGTCCGCCGGGACGAACCCGAGAAAGCTCGCCAGCCGCCCCGCGCCGTAGCCGCCCCGGACCGGATCCACCTTCTGCGCGGTTCCGGTCTTGCCCGCGACCTTGACCCCCGCGATCCGCGCCTTGCTCCCGGTCCCCTTGTCCACCACCTCGACCAGCATCCCGGTGAGGACGAGCGCTGTCTCCGGCCGCAGCACACGGCGGATTTCCTTGCGCTCGCGATGGACGAGGACCGTCCCGTCCGGTCCCACGATCTCCTTCACCAGGATGGGCTCGAGGAGGGTTCCGCCGGAAGCGATCGCGGCCATGGCCATCGCGGTCTGGATTCCGGTCGCGGACATGCCTTGCCCGTAGGAGATGGTGTCGAGGGCGATGGCCGGCATGCGGGCCGGATCGGGGACCGATCCTTTTCCCTCGCCAGGCAGCCCGATGCCGGTCCGCTCTCCGAAGCCGAAGGCACGGAGCGCCGCGACGAGCTTTTCCTTGCCGACCGCCTCGCCGATCTTGGCGGCGCAGATGTTCGAGGACTCCGACAGCACCGTCACCGGAGTCGCCCACTGCACCTTGTGCGTGTCGTGGATGCGATGGCCGTTGTGCGCCCAGACACCGTTCTCGCAGTAGAAGGACTGGTCCAGGGAGATGGCGCCGCGGTCGAGCGCGGCGGCGAGAACGAAGCTCTTGATGGTCGATCCGGGCTCGAGCTGATCCTGCACGGCGCGGTTGCGCCAGCGCATCGGATCTCGTCCGGGTTTGTTGGCGTCGAAGGTAGGATTCGAGGCCAGCGCCAGGATCTCGCCGGACTCGACGTCGATCACCACGGCGAATCCGCCGGAAGCGTGCGAGGCCGAGACCGCTCTCGCCAGCTCCCGCTCGGCGGCGAGCTGGATGGCGGTGTCGATCGAGAGCGTCACGCTCGCTCCCGCGAGCGCCGCGGGATCGGGAGCACCCTGCTCCAGCACCACCGCTCCGCGCGCATCTCGCAAGGCCGGAAGCGACGCTCCTTTACCGCGCAAGGAAGGATCGAGCTCGCGCTCGAGACCTTCCTGCCCGCCCTCGTCGCCGACGAATCCGAGCAGGTGCCCGGCCAGCTCGCGCTGGGGATAGAAGCGCTTCGGCTCCTTCACCAGCTCGATGCCGTCGATCCCGAGCTTCGCGACGCGGGCCGCCTGCGCCTCGTCGGCGCGCCGCTGGATCCAGACGAAGCGCCGGTTCTCCTGCGAGATGCGGCGCAGCAGATCCGCCCGATCCCTGCGCAGTGCACGGGCGAGCGCCGACGCCGCCGCCTCGCGCTCCTTCAGGGTGGCGAAAGCGCTCGGATCGGCGAAGATCGAATCGACGTCCTGGGTGACGGCGAGCGGGGCGCCGTTGCGGTCGGAGATCTTCCCCCGGCGTGGCGCCCACTCGATCTCGCGCCGCGTCTGCTCGCGGGCGAGCCGCGAGAGCCGCGCGCGATCGAACAGCTGCACCTTGGCGGCGCGCAGGAGCACGACGCCGAAGCCGGCGAAGATCGCCGCGGCGACGAGGAGCGCGCGGAGCCTCAAGAACCGGGCCGACGGCCTCCCCGGACTGCCTCCGTATGCTCCGGCCTTCGGCCTCCGCCCGTCGCAGGCAAAGCCCGCTCCTCCGCCGCCTCCCCGCACCGTCCCCTCCTACTGCGCGGCGAGCAGCGTCGCCGGCCGCGCCGTACGATCGGCGAGCACCACCACGCGATCGCCCGCGGGCGGACCCATCTTGAGTCGCGCCCGGGAAAGCTCCGAGAGCCGCTGCGGGCTTTCCAGCTGCGCCACCTGCACCTCGAGCCGCTCGTGCTCGCGAGAGAGCCTCTGGTGCTCGGCGGAGAGACGGGAGAGCCGGTAGCCCTCCTCGGTCACCCGCGTGCGGACGTGGATGTGGAAGAGCGCCGCCGAGGCGACGAGCGCGCAGGAAAGCGTCGCCGCGGCGAACTGGGCGAGGGCGCGCTTCTCGAAGGACCTTCTCTTCTCGTTCACGAAAGCCTCTCCACTGCGCGCAACCGCGCGCTGCGCGATCGCGGGTTTTCCGACTCTTCGCTCGCCGACGCCTTCACTGCTTTGCGGGTGAGAAGCCGGAATGCCGCGGTCCGCCCGCAGCCGCATACGGGAAGATCGGGCGGACAGATGCATCCCGTGGCGAGCCGCGCGAACGACTGCTTCACCATCCGATCCTCGAGGGAGTGGAAGGCGATCGCCGCCGCCCGGCCACCGCGCGAGACGATCCGCGGCAGGGCGGCGAGGAAGTCGGAGAGCGCCCCGAGCTCGTCGTTCACGGCGATGCGCAGCGCCTGGAAGGTGCGGGTCGCGGGGTGGATGCCTCGCGGCCAGGCCCTGCGGGGAATGGCGGAGGCAACCGTCTCGGCGAGCTTCGCCGTATCGGTGAGCGCGCCGCCGCGACTCTCGGAGAGAACGCGCCGGGCGATGGGCCTCGCGAACCGCTCCTCGCCGAGGTCGCGCAGGATTCCTTCCAGCTCCTTCTCGTCCCAGCCGGCCAGCCGCTCCGCGAGCGGCGTGCCCCGGGTTGAATCCATGCGCATGTCGAGCGGCCCTTGCCTCTGGAAGGAGAAGCCGCGCCCGGCATCGTCGAGTTGCGCGCTGGAGACGCCGAGGTCGACCAGAGCACCGTCCACCTCCGGGATGCCACGGCGCGCGAGCACCGCCGCGGCATCGCGGAAGTTGGCGTGCTCCGCGACGAAGCGATCGCCGTACTTGGCGAGGCGCGTCCTCGCCGCGTCGAGAGCGCGGGGATCTTGATCGAGCCCGATCACGCGTGCCCCCGCCTCGAGCAGCGCCGCGGCGTGCCCGCCGCCTCCGAGGGTTCCGTCGAGGAACAGCTTGCCGGGATCCGGGGCGAGGAGTTCCACCGTCTCTCGCAGGAGCACTGGCCGATGCGAGAACTCCATGGCCTCCTCATTGCCTGCGCCTCGCCCGGGTGACGCAGACACGCGCTTCGTCGAACGCTTGCTCCGGATCCCGGCAAGTCTGAAGGGTCGAACCGCTCGCGGCGGCCAGGATCTTCGCCACGTAAGGGCTGCGGACGGCAATGCGCAAGTCGCCGCCGCGGGCGCGCAGCTCGTTGCGCCTCTCGACCAGGGCGGGAACTCCTGCCGAATCGAGATGGGTGACTTCGCGCAGGTCGAGCACGATGCGGCCGGCGTCGATGGCGGCGCGGGAGAGCGTGTAGTCGATGGCCCACACCGCGTCGCGGTCGAGCTCACCCCGGACGGAGACCGTCGCTTGCGCCTCGTGCCAGTGCACGCCATGCGGGCGCGGCCCCGGCGCAGGGGCGAGCGCCATCACGGCGAGCGGCATGCGAAGGGCCCTTCCTGTCTTGTCGCTCATCCCTGTCTCTCCTCAGAGCAGCTGGTGCAATCGCGCGGCGAGCACTGCCTGCGCCTTGGGTGCGCGGGCCGCCTTCTGCGCCTCCGCCCAGCGCGCAGGCGACCAGACTTCGATGCGATCGACGGTGCCGGCCCAGGTCGCTTCCTCGACGAGACCTGCGTGCTCGCGCAAACTGGGTGGAATGAGGATCCTGCCCAGCCGGTCCACCGGGCACTCCTGCGCGGGGGCTACGAAGGTGCGGACGAGCTGCCGCACCACCGGGTCGAACGCCGAGAGCTTCGCCACGCGCTCCGTGAAGGCCGTCCACTGCCCGGGCGCGTACGCCTGCAGGCAGGGATCGAGGATGTCGGTGGTGATGAAGAGCTTGTCCGCCCCCTGGGCAGAAAGGACTTCGCGGAAGCGCGAAGGCAGGCTGGTCCTGCCCTTGGCGTCGATCGCGTGCTGATAGACGCCTGTGAACGACAACTTCGCCTCGCGATCCGCGGAGAGGGCATGCGTTCCACTTCATGCCACTTCTATCCACCGCGTGGCGCAGCCTGAGGGACGCTCTGCGGGCTGTCAAGCTGGCGCCCGCCTGAACGCACGCTCAGCACCGACCCCTGGGGGCAAGGGCAAACGAATGCACCAGGGATGGGATGTGGGAAGAATCCTGACGCCGGACGTAGAGTTTGATCGTGGACGTGGATCCAGAACTGAAGGACTTCCTCGTCAAGACTCCGTTCTTCGGAGGCCTTGCCGGCACGCCCATCGTCGATAGCGTCATCGCCATGCTGCGGCCCCGCGCGGCGAAGAAGGGCGAGGTCGTGCTCCGCGAGGGCGACACCGCGACGTCGATGTACATCGTGCGATCCGGCGTGCTGCTCGCCTACCGGCACTGCGAGGATGGCGGCGTCGCGCGGATGCTGCTGTTCCGCCCCGGCGATTTCGTCGGCGTCACCACGCTCGTCGAGATGGAACCGCGGCCCTTCTCCATCATCGCGGAGTGCGACGCCGAGCTGCTCGAGCTCGACTCGCGCGATCTGTACCGTCTCTACCGGGACGACCAGAAGGCGTACATCCTCGTCTTGCAGAACATCGACCGCGAGCTCGTGCGGCGATTGCGCAAGGCGGGGAACCGGATCGCTTTTCTGTCGCTCAAGCTCGGATCCAGCGCGACGGAGCCGGATCCGGAGCACCACCACCACTGAGTCGGTTCACCCCCGCAGGATGGACTCGATCACCTGGGCCGCGATGGGATGGTACGTCCCGCGCGCCTCCTCGAAGATCTTCCTCGCCTTCTCGCGGGTCGCCGGCCTCGCCTGCAACTCCGTGTAGAGGGCCCGCAGGAACTTCATCCTCCCGATCCCGAGCGCGATCTTCCGCGCCTCCTCCGCCCCTTCCGGCATCCCGGCGCGAAGCTGCGCCACCGCGAACGCCGTCCGCAACTCGAGGCTCCTCCGCGCCCGGATCCGGTAGCGCGCCTCGACCTCCTCGCAAGTCTCCCGCAAAGGCGTCCGCAACGCGTTGAGGTAGAGAAGGAGCTCCGTCGGATCCGCGCGCTCCGGAACCTCGTTCTTCGCCGCCCTCGCGAGCAGTCGATCGAGCCGCTCGGCGCGAGCCACGGGCGCGTCGTGCGGAATGCCCGGGCTGTCGACGTACCGCAATACCCCGGCGCGCTCGACCACGCCCGGAAGGCGTTTCTCGAGGAAGTCGAGGAAGTCCTGGGTCGCCAGGCTCTGGAAGCGGAACCTGTCGAGGTAGTCGCGGAGGAAGGCGTCCCAGCGGGTGCGACCCACCGTCTCTTCGAGATGCCGGAGGAGCAGATACCCTTTCTCGTAGGGGACGGTGGAATACGCTTCGTCCGGATCGATGCCGGCGAGATCGTTCCGCAGGCGCGTCAGCTCGGGCCTCGCCTCGAACCGTCGCAATGCATTGCTCAGATCCTGCCGGCCGACGGCGGCGTGCAATTCCGATCGGTCGCGGCCTTCCAGCGCCTCGAGGATGCGGCGCTCGGCGTAGACGGTGAACCCTTCGTTGAGCCAGAAATCGTTGGCGGAGAGGTTGGTGACGAGGTTGCCGGTCCAGGCGTGGGCGAGCTCGTGCGCGACGACGTTCACGAGCGATCGGTCGCCGGCGACGATCGACGGCGTGAGGAAGGCGAGACGCGGATTTTCCATCCCGCCGTACGGGAAGGAAGGCGGCAGGACGAGGACGTCGAACCGTTCCCAGGCGTAGTCGCCGAAGAGCCCTTCCGCGGCGGCGATCACCGCCTCGATGCCGGCGAATTCCCACGCGGCGTCGCCGACGACCGACGGCTCGGCCCACACCGCCGAGCGAGGCGACAGCTCGCGCGACTCGAGGTCGCCAACGGCGAAGGCGATGAGGTAGGGCGGAATCGGCTCCGGCATCTCGAACTCGCCCGGACCGCGGCGCGCCGCCGCCATGAGTGGGCGAACGCCCTCGGGCGCGTGCAGCCGAGCGCGATAGGTGATGCGGATCGCCGGAGTGTCCTGCAGCGGCAACAGCGACCGGGCGTGGATCGGCTGGCACTGGCTGTAGAGGAAGGGGCGCTTCTTCCCCGCCGTCTGGGCCGGCTCGAGCCACTGCAGCGCGGTCGCGTCCCGGGAGGCGGTCGATCGGATGCGGATGGCACGCGTTCCTTCCGGAAGATGGACGCGCAGGCGCGCGCCGAGGATGGGGTCCTCGCGCGCGAGCTCGAACCGGACCGGCGCTCCGTCCGGAACGTCGACGGTCTCGATGGCGAGGCCGCGCGTATCGAGATCGAACGGGCCCTGCCCCGGCTCGGACAGGTGCAGCGTCGTCACGGCGCGCAGCGTGTGCTTCTCGAAGTCGGGCCGCAGATCGAGCTCGAGGTGCCGCGTTCGCGGCTGCAAGTCGTCGGCGTACGAATGAGGATCGTGGCGCATCGGGGATCAGAGCACCCGAAGCGCCGCGCGCGCGGATCCCTCCGCGCGCGCGAGTGTGCAAAAGAGAGCGCTCCGGCCGCTAGTGGAGACGGCGCCTTGCGTCGGCGAGCCAGTGGATGAGGCGAATCACCTCTCCGCAGTCCGCTACCTGGAAGCGCGCCGCCGTCCCCTTCTGGGGCTGGCCAACGTGGACGGTGAGTCCGCCGACGCCGTTGATGGCTTCGAAGCCTTCCTCGTCGCTCTCGCCCGCGCCCGCGTAGATGGGAAGCGCGCCGCGGAAGCCCACGAGCAGGCCCAGCGCGGCGAGACCGAGGCCGGTGCCCTGCGGAGATGCTTCGAGGCACCCTGGCGCCCGGCGCAGCTTCAAGTTCTCGCCCGCCGCAAGCTTCGCAAACTCCTCGGCCGCCTGGGCTTCCGCCTGGGGCTCGACGTTCCGGAGATGTAGGACCAGGCCGTACGTCCGGTCCTCGAGCGCCACGGCAGGCGGCTGGAAGAGCGGGATTCGCGCGCATGCCTTGCGCAGCCTGCCGACCGCCGTCTCCGCGGACTCGAGGTCCGGCTCGGTGACGAGTCTCAAGCCGAAGCCCGCGACCTCCGTGCCGTGCACGCCGACGTACGAAAGGCGGTGCAATCGCAGCCGCCGCTGCAGCACCTCGATCGGCCGGCCGCTCAGCACCGCGCCACGAGTGTTCGGCGCAGCACAGAGCCGGATGAGCGCGGCACGCGCGGCCGGATTCGTCCGCAGGTGACCGTGCGCGGCCCTCTGCGCGAGCGCCGCGTCGAAAGAGAAGAACGCGAACAAACCATGCGCCTGAGAGATGCGCTCGCGCAGGCTCTCGGCCTCCGACCAGAGCGGCCGGACTGCCCCTGTTCGTCCTGCTTCCGTGTTCCTCACCCCACGCCCCCCTCGCCCGGTAAACCGCTGTCCCGCCGCAATGTGCGCACGGAGGCAGGTGCAGGGGAGAGGGGGTATGCGTGAAGATCAGTACGCCAGCGGATATCCGCCGGCCTCGAGGATCGCGGGAACGATCTCCTCACGCACCTCGCAAGTGTTCACTGCGGTGAATTTGTGCAAGCGAGCAAGCTGCTGAAGCTGCGCCTCGATTTCCCCGGGCGGGACCAGATCGCAGAGCGCAGACCGTGCCCGCGCGAAAGCTCTTTCCCGGCTCTCGGCGCAGAACAGCTTGCACAGCGCGTCGCGCAGCACCGTGTCGCCGCTCGCCGCGAGGGTCCTTCCCAGCACCGAGTCCATCGCGTACGCCTCGATGGCGACGTCGGCGAGAGCGGCCAGCACCTCCTGCCGCTGTTCGAGCGAAGGTCCCAGCGTCGCGGCCCATTTGGCGGCGAAGAGGAACTGCCGCTTCGCCATCTCCGCGCCCCGACGCTCCGCGGCGAGCCGGCCTACCGGAGGCGAGAACTGGGCCTGGTCGGCAAGCTCTTCGTCGACGCGCTGGACTGCCTGCAAGAGCGGCATCTCGCCCTTCATCGCACGCTTGAAGATCATCCCCGGGATGAGGAGCCGGTTGATCTCGTTGGTCCCTTCGAAGATCCGGTTCACTCTGCAATCGCGGTACGCGCGCTCGATCGGGTAATCCTCGACGAAGCCATTGCCGCCGTGGATCTGCAGCCCCTCGTCGATGATCTGGAACATCCACTCCGAGCCGGTCACCTTCATGATCGAGGCTTCGATGGCGTACTCCTCGATCGCCGCCATCACGCCCTGCGGATCGCCCCGATCGGGAAGCTGGGCGATGGCGTCGTCGATGGCGCCCGCGGCGCGGTAGGTCATCGCCTCGCTCGCGTAGGTCTGCGCGGCGGCCCGCGCGAGCTTCTCGCGGATGAGGCCGAAGGAGGCGATGTTCTTGCCGAACTGCTTGCGCTGCGCGGCGTAGGCAGCGGACGCGCGCAGGGTCCATTTCATGCCACCGAGCGCGAAGGCGGCGAGCTTGAGGCGCCCGACGTTCAAGATGTTGAAAGCGATCTTGTGCCCCTTGCCCACCTCGCCGAGGACGTTCTCGACCGGCACCAGGGCGTCCTCGAAGATGAGCGGCGTCGTCGAGCTTCCGCGGATCCCGAGCTTGTGCTCCTCGCGGCCCTGGGTGAATCCGGGCGTCCCGCGCTCGACGATCAGGGCGGTGAACTTCGTCCCGTCCACCTTGAGGAAGACCACGTAGACGTCGGCGAATCCGCCGTTCGTGATCCACATCTTGCCGCCGTTGACGAGGTAGTGCTTCCCGTCCGGCGAGAGGCGCGCGACCGTCTTCGCGGAGAGCGCGTCGGAGCCGCTGCCCGCTTCCGAAAGCGCGTACGCGGCGACCTTCTTGCCCGAGGCGAGATCGGGGAGGTAGCGGGCCTTCTGCGCAGGCGTCCCGAAGAAGACGATGGGGAGGCTTCCGATGCCGACGTGCGCGCCGAACGTCGTCGCCCAGGAGGCGTAGCCCGACTGCGATTCGGCCACCAGCATGGAAGTCGTCTCGTCGAGGCCAAGTCCGCCGAAGGATTCGGGAACGTCGACCGCGGTGAGGCCGAGCTCTCCGGCCTTGCCGAGCAACTGGCGCAACAGAGCGTTGTCCTTCGCTTCGATGCGGCCGATGGCCGGGAAGACGTCGGACTGCAAGAATCCAGTCCCGGTCGCGAAGAATTGCCGCTGCTCTTCGCTGAACCGCTCCGGCGTCATGAAGGGTCGCGACCCGACCGGATTGAAGAGGAAGTCTCCGCCGCGCGGCGTGGACTCAATTTCCTGAACAAGTTCGGGTACTTGCTCTGCCATCGCTACCCTCGATGCTTGGCCGCGTGGGAGGCCCGGCCCTATTGACGCTATGCGTCTAGACTAATGCCGCAGCGCGAGAACGGCAAGGGCTCGCTCGGCTGATTGCTCTCGGCGGCACACTGCATCGACGAAAAACCGCCCTCGCGCGGGACCCGCTACCGTGCGTCGTCGCGAAGGAAAAGCAGCGTGGATCGGAGCCCTGGTTTCGTTGACCGATCGGCCTTTCCGGGATAGCGGTGCGGCTCGCATGGCGCACAAGGGACCCGAGATCCAGATCGGCGACGGCAGCCTCCACGTCGGCGATCGGGTCGTCTATCCGAACCAGGGGATCTGCAAGATCACCGGGGTCGAGGTGAAGCAGATCGCCGGGCGCGACTGGGAGATGGTGACCCTGTCGCGCGAGGAAGACGGCGCGACGGTGATGGTGCCGCGGTCGAAGGTGATGGAGATCGGGCTGCGCAAGGTGGCGAGCGTCGAGGCCATCGACACGATGTTCGATCAGCTCGCCGCTCCCTCCGACGACCCACAGCTCGACTGGAAGGTGCGCCACCGCGAGAACGCGGACCGCATGACCGGCGGAGGGCTGCAGGGGACCCTCGACGTCTTGAAGGGATTGCACGCACTGAGCCAGGTGCGCCCGCTCCCGCAGAAGGAGCGCGAGCTGTACGACAACGCACGGCATCTGCTGGTGGGCGAGATCGCGGCGGCGATGAACATCCCGCTGCACGTAGCCGAGGACAATCTCGACTACGCGCTGTTCCCCCCGCCCGGGATGAAGCGCAAGGGCATGGCGCTCAAGCCCGCCGCGCTCACGGTGCCGGGCGCCGCGGCCGCGCTGCGATCGCGCGAAGAAGACGACGACGAGGATCTCGGCTTGGAAGAAGAGCGGACACCGGCCGCCGGCGAGACGGAGCCGGCCGATGCCGTCGCGGCCGACGAGGAGGAGACGGAGATCGCCGACCGCTCGGAGACCAAGGACCTCGTGCGACAGCGGGTGATGCGGGTGGCCGCGCAAGCCGACGAGCCCGAGCCCCTCGACGAGCTTGCCGCAGAAGCGCTCGAGGCGACGCACGAGGACGAAGCCGCCCGGCCCACGCGCGTGGCGCACGAACCTCCCGGATCGACGCGCCCGGAGGCGAAGCGCGGGGCCCGGAAGTCCTCGGCGCGGCCCAAGGTTGGCCCGGGACAAGGCGAGGAGCCGAAAGGGGCGCCGGAAGCGAGCGCGGGATCGAAGGACGTTGCCAAGGGTGCCCGCCAGGCGTCCGGGCTCGCCAAGGCGATCGCCGCCAAGGCGCTGGAAGCCGCTGCCAAGGCAATCGCGCCCGCATCGAAGCATCCCGAGGAGCACGCGGCGGAGAAACCTGCCGTGGTGAAGCTGGCTGCGCACGCTCCGGACAAGCATGCCGCGGAAAAGCGCCCGCCCGAGAAGCCGGCTGCGCTCAAGCCCGTGGCACACGCTCCGGAGAAGCACGCCGAAAGGCAGGCGGCGGCACACCCCGAGTCTCGCGTGCAGGGGACGGCGGCCGCGCAGAAGCCCGCTGCTGCGAGCAAGAAGGCGCCGGCGAAGGCAAAGCCGGCGGCGGCGAAGAAGGCTGCGTCGCCGAAAGCCGAGAGCCACGCCGCACCCAGGAAGCCCGCGGCCGAGAAGAAGCCCGCCGCGAAGAAGGCCCCGGCGCGAAAGGCGAAGCGATGATCCGCCTCGTCACCCTGGGCGAGTTTCCGGAAGAGGTGCTCGATCACGTCGCCCGCCGCGTGAATGCCGCCTACGGCATCGGCTGCGAGATCGAGGGCGAAGCCGAGTTGCCCGACGGCGCGCTCTCCGACGATCAGACTACCTACGACGCGGTCAAGCTGCTCGACGAGATCGAGGACGAGACGCAGCTGTTCGCGGACGACAAGGTCGTGTACCTGACCACCGCGCCGCTCGCCACCGCGGAAGGGCCGATGGGCAAGGGACCCGTCACCGGATACCCGCAGTTCGGCGGCGGCAAGGCAGTGGTGACGAGCCACGGCCTCGGTGGCAAGGGAGAGCTGGCGCTCGACGCCGGCCTCGCCAAGCGCACGGCGCACCACGTCGGTCACCTGTGGGAATTGCATCACTGCTTCGACGCGCGTTGCTCGATGCACCCGGAATGGGCGCCGGGGTTCACGCAGTATCCCGAGGTCGTGCTCTGTCTCTACGACCGCGACAAGAGCGAGCGGAAGATCAAAGTCGGGCAGTCCTGATCCGGGCCGCTCCCCTCGCCGCCTTCGTCGCGCTCGGGGCAGCGTCGCTCCTCTTCGATCTCACCCTCCCGCTGCGGCTGCCTTCGGATTCCGACTGGGCGGAGGCGGCGGCATCGCTTCGCGTGCGCGCGAAACCGGGCGACGAGGTCCAGATCTGGCCGCCGTGGGCCGAGCGGGCGCGGCTGTTCATAGAGGCGGTGCCGGTCCGGACCGAGGAAGATCTACGCGCCGCCGACTACCCCGGCGTCGATCGCGTCTGGCTCCTCGCGCTGACCCGCTCGCCGCGCAACGGCGTCGGAAAGGCTCGCGAAGCCCTGCGTGCGCGAGGCGCCACGGCGGGCGAACGGGTGCGATTCGGATCGCTCGAGCTCGAGCCCTGGGAGCTGCACGGCCCGAGGGTCCTCGCTGGCCTGACCGGTTCGCGCGAGGAGCACGAGGTGGACTACGTCTCGCGGCCCTGCGTGCTCGTCCGCCTCCCGGGACGATTCAGCGCCCGCGGGCCCGGCGGCATCTTGCACGTTCGCGCGGGGATCGTGGGTGAGCGCGCATATCAGACCTTCCGCGGGCCCGTACGGGTGGAGGTACGCGCCGACGGTTCGGTTCTAGGGGAGCTCACGGTGCCGCCTACCGAGCCACCCGCTCCTGGGTGGAGGAAGCTCGATGTGCCCGCGCCGGCTGGCGATCGCCTCTATGAGATCGCCGCGTCGGCAAGCGACACGGACCGTCCCTTCTGCGTCGCCGCCTGGGTCACCGACCGATGAGCCGCAGGCTTCCCTTCGCCGCCGCGGTGGTCGTCTTCGTCGCGCTCTTCGCCACCGCAGCTCCGGTCGGATTCGTGCGCGACGAGGGCTATTACTTCGAAGCGGCGAAGAGCTGCGAGGCGTGGCTCGTCCTCCTGCTGCACGATCCCTTCGCCGCCATCCGCGCCACCGAGCAGTACTGGTCGTACAACTTCGAGCATCCCGGCCTCGCCAAGCTGCTCTTCGCGAGCTCGCATCTCGCCTTCACGAGCACGCTCCACTTCCTGCCCGACGCGCAGTCCTGGCGATTGCCCGGGTTCTTTTTCGCCGCCCTGCTCGCCTTCTGGCTGGCGGTGCTCGGCGGCCAGCGCTCGCGGGCCTGCGCGCTCCTCGCGCCCGCCCTCTTTTTCTGCACGGAGCGCACCTTCTTCCACGCGCACCTCGCGGCCTTCGATGTTCCGATCTGCGCGCTCACCGCTGGCGTGGGAGTCGCCTGGGCGCGGGCGATCGGCATCCTGCCCGGATCACCCTCCCGGATGAGCGGCGGACCGTGGCTCGCGTTCGTCTATGGTTGCGCGCTGGCGGTGAAGCACAACGCCTGGCTCCTGCCGCCAGTGCTCGTCGTCCACGCGCTCTTCTTGCCTGCGGCTGCGAGAAGGCGTGCATTCTCCACCCTGCCCTGGCTGTTGCTCTCTCCCTTGATTCTCTTCGCTGCCTGGCCGCTGCTCTGGCACGACCCGGTCAAGCACCTGGGCGACTGGATCGCCTTCCACACCCATCACGTCCACTACGCCTGGTACTACTTCGGCCGCGAGCTTCGCGCGCCGCCCTTTCCCGTCGTCTACCCGCTCGCCGTCCTCGCGGTCGCGCTGCCCCTGCCGCAAGTGGTGCTCGGAGCGGCCGCCGGCCTGCGGCTATTGTGGGATTTGTTGCGGCGGAACCTCGGTGCCCTGCGCCTTCTGGAGCTGGGTCTGGCCGGCGGAGCCGTGCTGCCGTTCCTCCTCGGCACCACGCCCATTTTCGGCGGAATCAAGCACTGGCTCGCGTTCGTCGCGCTGCTCATGCCCGAGGCCGCCGCGCTGCTCGAGGAGACGGTCCGGACGGCGACCGGCGCCGTTCCCTGGCACACCCGGACCCGCGCGCTCGCCGCGGGCGCGCTCGCGGCCCTCCTCCCTGGCCTGTGGCAGATCGCGCACCTCCATCCGTACGGTACCAGCGCGTATGGAGAGCTGGCCGGCGATCTGCCGGGAGCGGCGAGCCTCGGCATGCAGCGCCAGTACTGGTCGAACAACGTCACCTCTGTGCTGCCCTGGCTCAACGCGCATGCACCGCGCGGGGCGCGCGTCTTCTTCCACGAGGTGAACGTGGAAAGCTATCGCGCCTACCTGCAATCCGGGGCCTTGCGCGCCGACATCCGCTACGCCTCGGGCCCGTGGGACGCGGAGTACGCGGCGCTGCAGTGGCACCGCGAGTTTCGCGATCGGGAGCCGGAGACCTGGAACGCCTTCGGAACGAAGATGCCGGCGACCGGGCTGTACCTCGACGAGGTTCCGCAGGTCGTCGTCTACGCGCGCCCGGGGCTGCCGGGAGCGCCTTGACGCCGCGCCCACTGCGAGCCGACCCCCACAAGTAGGACGAAGCGCGCCGCTGTCGCCGCCTCGGGTCCGAACGCCGGCAACGCCTGCGACATCGCCAACGGCCAGGCCTGCGTGGAGAAGCTCTTGTTCCACAACTTCTCGGACGGCTTCGCGGGCTTCGTCCTCGCCACCAACGCGAAGACGAAGCCGGTGGCTCCCGCCGCCGCCAGCACCACGGGATTCGGTTGCGCGCCGACCCAGGATCAGTACGGCGCCGGCGCGTTCCTGGTGCCCGTGGACGTGAGCGGAGCGCACGGTACGAAGCTGACCAGCACCCTGGCCGGCACGTACGCCCGGGGCAACGGCGGGTAAGGCCGCTGCCGCAAGCCCCGTAGTTGCCGCGCCCGCTTCCGCACTCGGAGGCGGGCGCGCGCATTTTGGCGATAGAGTGGCGCCCGTGGACGGCTGGTCGCGAATGGCGCCGTTTCTCATCGGCTGCGCCGCGTTGGCGCCTGGCGCCGCCGGCGCGCCGCTCGAGCCCCTGTACGGCGCCGTCCACCGCGAGAAGCCCGCGGCCATCGAGACCTTGCAGCAACTGGTCGGCATCGAGTCGGGGAGCCGCGACAAGGAAGGCCTCGACCGCATCGCCGCCCTGCTCCGCGAACGTCTCGCCGCTTTGGGCGGGAACGTCGAAGTAGTCGACCCCGGACAGGACGCGGTGAAGCTGTTCGACACCCCGCCGCAGATCGGCAGGATCGTGGTCGCCCGCTTCGAGGGCAGCGGCGCGCGCAAGATCCTGCTCCTCGCGCACATGGATACCGTCTACCCGCGCGGCACGCTCGCGCGCCGGCCGTTCCGGATCGAGGAGCATCGAGCTTACGGACCTGGCGTCGCCGACGAGAAGGGCGGCGTGACGGTGGTCCTGCACGCGCTCGCCACCTTGAAGGCGCTCGGATTTCGCGACTACGGCCGGCTGACGGTTCTCGTCAACGGCGACGAAGAGGTGAGCACGCCGGGCGCCCGCAATCTCATCACGCGGCTCGCGGCCGAACATGACGTCGTCTTTTCCTGCGAGCCCACGCCGGCGCCGAAAGACGAGGTGGCGATCGCCACCAGCGGAATCGGAGCGGCAACGCTCGTCGTCCACGGCAGGGCGGCGCACGCGGGTGTGAACCCCGAGGGCGGACGCAATGCGCTCCTCGAGCTCGCCCACCAGCTCTTGCAGACGCGCGACCTCGGCGATCCCGCACGCGGCATCAAGTTCAACTGGACGATCGCGAACGCGGGCACGACACGGAACGTGATCCCCGATACCGCGACAGCGAACGCCGACGTGCGCGTCAGGCGGGTCGCCGATTTCGACGTCATCGAGCGCGCCTTCCGCGCGGGTGTTTCGCGAAGCCATCTCGTTCCCGACACCAAGGTGGAGGCCACCTTCGAGCGCCGGCGGCCACCGCTCGAGGCGACCGATCGTTCGCGCGCGCTCGCACGGAAGGCGCAAGCCGTCTACGCGGAGCTGGGCAAGGAGCTGGGCGTCGACGATTCGAGCAAGGGCGCCGGCACCGATGCCGCGTTCGCGGCGCTCTCCGGCAAGCCGGCGGTCGTGGAGAATTTCGGCCTGCAGGGATTCAACTACCACTCGTCGGAGGCGGAGTTCGTCGAGCTCGATTCGATCGAGCCGCGGCTCTACCTCCTGGCGAGGATGATCATGGAGGCGTCGCGGGAGTAACCTTGCGCCGGATGGGACGCTGGGACTGGCTCGCCGACCAGACGCCGCAGGAGCTCCGCGAGTACGCGCTCGGCATGGCCGCCGACGAGATCGCGGCCGAGCTGCGCACCTTCCCGCCCCGTATCGACGAATGGTTGGACGCGGCCATCCGCGAGAAGTACCAGGCGGTGCTCTCGCGGCAGGCTCCACCGCCCGAGGCGACGATGCGGGTCGCCTGCGAGCTAGCGCGGCAGGAGCTGCTTCGCGATTACCAGCTCGTGGACCGGTTCTTCCAGAGCGGCGCCTACCGTGCGGAGCTACCCGACGACCTCGAGGAGCAGACCGCGCACTTCCTCGCGCGTTTCGTCGTCGACTCCGCGCTCGACTTCCAGGAGTTCGGGAAGGGGAAGTTCTCCCGCAAGGATCTGGTCTCTCTCGTCGAGAAGCTGGAGGACCGCCTCTTGCAGGGAAGCCGCTTCCGCCTGTAAGGCTGGTCCGTGCCCAAGATCACTTTCGAGATGGAATCCGTCACGGTCGACGTTCCGGACGGCGGGACGATCTGGGATGCGGCCGGAAAAGCGCGCATCGTGCTGCAGAGGGGGTTCGCCGCTGCGCATCCCTGCTCGGGAAAAGGCACTTGCTCGGGGATGGCGTGCGCGGTGTTCCTGCGGACTGGCGATCCGGTGAACGCGGTCTCGCCGCCGACGTGGCGGGAGAAGTTCTTTCATCGGAGGATTTTCAAGTCGGGGAAACGGCTGGCGTGTCAGTGCAGTCCGCGGCACGATCTCACGGTGGTGACGATGCCGTAGGAAAGTTTCCGATCTTCACAAAGGGACGTGAGCGTTGACGTTGACGTCAACGATCACGACGGGAGAGTTGGTTCGCAGCTCACTTCCTCTTCGACGCCGTCCTCTTCTTCTTGCACTCCCCGGTCTTCTCCCGCGCAATCTTCGCCGCCGGCGCATCTTTGTGCGCCTGCACGACCTCCTCGTAGAAGAGCAGCGCGTTCTTGCAGTCTTTCTGCGCCTGGAAGCTCATCCCGATCTTGAGCAGCGCGTCCGGCACCTTGTCCGAAGTCTTGTGCTCCTTGATCACCTTCTGGAACTCGACGATGGCGTCGTTGTAGCGCCCTTCCCCGTAGAGCGACTCTCCCAGCCAGTACTGCGCGTTGGGGGCCAGTTCGTCGTTCTTGTACTTCTGGAGGAACTCGCCCAGGAGCTGCCGCGCTCCCGGCCCGTCGCCTGCGTCGAGCTTCTGCCGCGCGAGCGTGTAGAGGGCCAACTTGTCGGTGGGATGGGCCGCCGCCTGCGCCTCCTTCTGCTTCTGCGCGACCGCCTGGGCGTTGCCATCGATCTTCTTGTCCCGCTCCACGTTCTGCTGCTCGATGGCGTCGAGGCGGTGGGCGAGGACCTCCTGGTTGCCGCGGATCTGCGCCAGCTCGTTCTGTGCCTTTTCGAGATCGACGCCCAGATCGGCGCCGCTCTTGCGCGCCGCGCGGTTGAGCGTGTCGAGCGCCTCCTGCAACTGCTGCAGCTTCTGCTGCTGCTCCTGCTGCATCTTCTGCCGGTCGGCCGCCGCGGCCGCGCCCTGGTCCTTGACCGTCTTCTCCAGCGCGCTGATGCGATTGCGCATGTCCTCGCCTTCCTGGCGAGTGGTCACGCAAGCGGCGCAGGTGGCGAAGGCGGCGAGGAGGGCGAGCCGCTTCACTTGCCCCCCTCGACCGAGATCTCGACCCGGCGGTTCTTCGCCCAGGCGGACTCGTCGTGGCCGGGATCGACCGGGCGCTCCTTCCCGTAGCTGATCGGCTTGACCTTCTTGGCGTCGGCGCCGAGGTCGATGACGTACTTGCGCACCGCTTCGGCGCGCCTCTCGCCGAGCGCGAGGTTGTACTCCGTGGTGCCGCGCTCGTCGGTGTTGCCGGCGACGGTGATCCGGCCGGGCTGCTTCTGCAGGCACTGCCAGTCGGAATCGAGGATGACGCGGGCCTCCTGCGAGAGCGTGGCCTCGTCGAATCCGAAGTAGATGGTCTTCAGCTCGCACGCAGAGGCCCCACCCTGCGCGCCCGACGGCGTCTTGCAGACGTTGTTGACGCACGCCTTTCCCGAGCCGCAATCGGCGTCGGCCTGGCAAGGCTGATCGGCGCAGCGCCCGGCCTGGCAGATCCTGTCGGGGCCGCAATCCTGCGCGGCGCTCGCCTCGGAGCACTCGGCGACGCACTTCTTGTCGGCGGAGCACTTCTGGCCTGCCCCGCAATCCGCGTTGCCCTGGCACTGCGCCTTGGCCACGCAGATGCTGTTCTGGCAGGCCGTTCCGGGCTTCTGCGAGCACTGCGAATCGTCGCGGCACTCCTTGCACGTTCCTCCCATGCAGACCTGGAGGTCGTGGCCCTTGCAGTCTTCGTCGTTGCGGCACTCCGGGTACGGGGGAGGCTTTCCGGGACAGCCGAGGAGCAGGGCAAACCCGATCGAAAACAAGATCCGTCGCATGGCGCGCCGTCTACCACCGCTCGCGCGAGTGTCAAGGAGGCGACCGGTTCCCACATCCCAACAGATGTGGACACCCGCGGTCCGCGCGGCGCGAAGCCTGTTATCCTTCGCCCCCGATGAGCGACGCGCAGCCCGACTCAGAACCGTACGAGCCGGTGCCGGCGCCCGATTACCAGGGCCATCTTCCCGCCGGAAGGCCGCGATGGAAGTCGAGGCTCTTGCGGCTGCTGGCCTGGGGCGGCGCCGCTGCCGTCGTCGCCACGGTCGCGCTCTTCGCCGGATACCTGTACCTGGCGCGCGAGGTTCCGACCTTCGACACCGTGAAGGACTACCGCCCCCTCGTGTCCTCCCACGTCATCGCCCGGGACGGGACGGTGGTCGGGGAGTTCTTCAAGGAACGCCGGACGGTGGTTCCGATGGAGAAGATCCCCCGCGTCCTCTTGCAGGCGGTCATCTCCGCCGAAGACAAGGATTTCTACCAACATCCGGGGGTCAACCCCGTCGCCCTGGTCCGTGCCGCCATCGTCGATACCCTGAGCGGGCGCAAGCGGCTCGGCGCCTCCACCATCACGCAGCAGGTGGTGAAGAACTTCTTCCTCTCCAGCGAGAAGAGGTGGCAGCGGAAGCTGAAAGAGATCCTGCTCTCCGCGCGCCTGGAGCGAAACCTCTCCAAGGACGACATCCTCTTTCTCTACCTGAACCAGATCAATTTCGGCCGGGCCCGCTACGGCGTCGAGGAAGCTTCGCTCTACTACTTCAACAAGCACGTCTGGGAAATCGACCTCGGCGAGGCGGCCATCCTCGCCGGGCTCCCGCAGAACCCTTCGCGCATCAATCCGCGCCGCCATGCCGATCGCGCCAAGCGCCGGCAGATCTACGTCCTCGATCGCATGCTCGCGAACGGCTACATCACGCGCGCCGAGCATGACTCCGAGGTGGAGAAGCCCATCGTCCTTCCGCCCGTGCCGCCGGAGCCGCCGGGCGCGTTCTATCTCGACGAGGTCCGCAGGCAGCTGGTCGCGCAATATGGCGAAGCCGCCGTCGACGGATCCGGGATGACCATCGAGATCGCGATGGATCCCAAGCTGCAGGCCGCGGCGGAGACGGCGCTGCGCGACGGTCTGCGAGCCGTGGACCGACGGCAGGGCTACCGCGGGCCGCGCGCGAGGCTCGGCGCCGGGCAGGTCGAGGCGGCGAGGTCGGCGCTGTCGCAGAAGCTCGGGCAGCAGGCCCTCGGGGGCGATGAGGTTTCGGTCGTCGATCTGGACGGCATTCCCGAGAACGATGCGGCGAAGCCCGATTCTCTGGCGCGCGGGGCCCGCGTGCGCGCCCTGCAAGAGGACGAAACCTACATCGCTCTCGTCACCGCGGCGGATGCGCGCGAGGCGAAGGTGTGGCTCGCGCCCGACGTCACGGCGAGCGTCCCGTTCTCGACCATGCAATGGGCGCGCAAGTTCTCGCCCGAAAAGTCCACGCCGCTGCCGCGCGGCGCGAACGAAGTGCTCGCGCCGGGCGATCTGGCCGAGATCCGCGTCCTGCGGCTCGCCACCACCCGGGACGGTCCCGACCACGTACGCCCCACCCGCCTCGAAGTCGCGCTGGAGCAGGATCCGCTCGTCGAGGGCGCCTTCGTCGGCATCGATCTCAAGACCCGGCAGGTGGTGGCGCTCGTCGGCGGATACGATCAGACGCTGGCCACCTTCAACCGCGCGACCCAGGCGCGCCGCCAGCCGGGCTCCGCGATCAAGCCGTTCATCTACGCCGCCGCGCTGGAGAGCGGGCGTTACACGCCGACCACGCGGGTGGACGACTCGCCCGAGGTGATCGTCGATCCCTGGACCGGCAAGCCGTGGAAGCCGCAGAACTTCGAGAAGGACGAGTTCGCCGGCCCCATTCCGCTCCGCCGCGCGCTGGCGGAGTCGAAGAACACGGTCGCGGTCAAGCTCCTCGTCGCGCTCGGTCTCGACAAGCTCCGCACCGAGGCGGCCGAGGCGGGCGTGACGAGCGACATCCCGCAGAGCTTCACCGCGGCGCTCGGCACCGGGGAGGCCGGCGTCCTGGAGATGGTCAACGGCTACACGACGCTAGCGACCTGGGGGCAGAAGGCCGATCCGATCCTCATCCGCCGCGTTGTGTCGCGGGACGGCGTGACGACCCAAGCCGCCAAGCTCGATCCGGTGCAATCGATGCGCGCCGACGTCGCGTATCTCACCGCCGATCTCATGCGCAGCGTGATCGAGGATCCGGAAGGAACGGCGCACTCGCTCTCCGCCCTCGGACGGCCCGCGGCGGGGAAGACCGGAACCACCAGCGAGCACCGCGACGGATGGTTCATCGGCTTCACGCCGACGCTGGTCGCAGGCGCCTGGGTCGGCTTCGACGATCACCGCATGATGGGCAGCTACGAGACGGGCGGTCATTGCGCTGGGCCCATCTGGCTCTCCTGGATGCGGGCAGCGACGGCGGGAACCGATCTCGAGCCCTGGCCGCAGCCGCCGCCCGGCGTCACTTGCGAACGCGTCAATCGCAATACCTGCGCGCTCGCGAACGACAACGATCCGTTCGCGGTGCGCGAATGCTTCCTCTCCGGCACCGAGCCGACGCCGGCGCAGACCGCGGATCTGCCGGGCAGCCCCGACGACTTCTATCAGGCGCCGCGGTAGGGGCCCCTAGCGGAGTGCGCTCGCCTTGATCGCGGCGCGGCCGTCCTTGAGGTAGACGCTGAAGCGGACCCCGCGAGCGTTGTGCCGCGCCATCAGCTCCTCGCGGTTGCGGCGCAGCTTGGTGACGAACTTGTCGTAGCTGACGTTGCCGGGCTCGCCGGTCTGTTGCCGGAGCTCGAGGAACCGCTCGAAGGTCTCCTGGAAGTGGGCCTCGTCCGCGTCGCCTTCCTCCGCCGCGGCGACGCCTTCCGTTCCAGCCTCGGCGGGCGCTTCCGCACCCGCCTCGCCCATCGGCTCCTCCTGCTGTGGAGGCTCCTCTGCCATTTCCGCGGGCGGGACCGGCTCGCCCTCGAGGGGCGTCTCGACGCCGGTGACCTCGGTGAGAGGCGGTTGATCGGCAAACTCGTCCACCGGCTGCGCCGCGTCCGATTCGGGAGGATTCGCGGCGGCCTCCGCAGCCTCCGTACCGGGAGCAGGGAGCGGCACCGGCTCGTTCCAGGGAGGAGTGGGCGCGCCCTCCGGCAGCGTGGAAACGGATTCGTTCCATGGCGCGGGCGCAGGCTCCTGCGTGCCCGCCTCGGCGGCTCCGCCCCAGACAGGCTCGGGGGTCGCTGGTGCGACCGATGGGTTTCCCCATCCGGTGCCGAGGCCAGCAGGACGATCGGGCGCCTTCTGCGCCAGCGGGGCTTCGCCCTCGTCACGCTCGCGCATCCGGTCGATGAGCATGGCGCTCAACGGCTCGACGCGCGTCGGCTCGTCGCCCGGGAACGGCGTCGCATGGGGCGGATGGAGCACGTGATCGGCCTCGGGCGGCGACCGCGCCCCCGGAAGAGGTACGGCGGGCTCCGTCTCCGGGGACTGCGCGGCGGCCATCTGTTGCTCGCGCTGCTCTTCGTCGAGCGCGGCGATGGGCTCGCCTGCCATCGGCTCCGGCCCGAGCGAGGCGGGCCCGGGCTCGACTCCCACGTCGCTCGGCTCGCCGACGGACCAGCCTCCCTCGGAAGCGGCCGGCAAGGGACCCACGCCCAGCTCGACGGCGGCCGTCTGCCCATCGGTCTCGGCGGCCGCTCCGCTGGGCGCGGGGAAGGGATCGAACAACGGCGTGTCGAGCTTCCGCACCGTCGGTCCGCTCACGACGCCGTCGTCCTCGCCGCCTGCGCTCCAGGGCACCTCGGTGGGAGGTGGAGCGGGCTTCACGGTCTCGCTCGGCGCCGAGACGTCCGCCCCGAGCAATGCTCGCGACCGGGCCGACGCATCGGAACGCGAACCGGCGGCCACCGGCGGCGACGGATGCAGCCGGGGGGCGGGCGCCGGACGGGTCACGGCTACCTTTGGCGCGAGGAGCAAGCCCCAGACGATGGCGGCGATGAGGAAGAGCGCGAGAGCGAAGAGATAGAAGGCCTGGTAACGGCCGAGCCACGACAGGTACGGCGCCGCGGAGACGCTCGCCACCGCCTGCGCGGTGGTATCGGGGAAATTGACCAGCGCCGCCCGCGCCCCGAGGTGCGACGTCCAGAGCGGGAGCTTTCCCGAAAGGCTGGTGCCGACGGCGGGCAGGCGAACGGTCAGCGTTCCGTAGCCGGGAGACGGCGACCGGACCCAGCGCGCCACCGCGGCCCTGCCCTCTGGCGGGAGCGAGCTTGCCACCACCTTGCCGTCGGCGAGGACGGTGACGTCGGCGTCGACCTGGTTGCGAAGCTGGGTGGCGAGGCGATCGTCGATGGCCTGACCGACCACGACGGCGCTATCCGCGCCGGGAACACGCGCGGAGGCGATCCGGTAGAGCTTGCCGTCGTAGGTTGCGAAGCGCGCCGCCGAGGGACCCTCGACGGCCCCTTTGATGAGGTCTTGAGCGGCCGGGTCGTCGCCGAGGCTGGCCCCTTTCCCGCGGCGCGAGACGGCGGTGGCGATCGGGCCGCCCACGATGATGAGATCGGGCTCGGGCTCCAGGGCGGAGGCGACGGCGCGGAGCGCACGCTCGTCGGGCTTCACCGGCTTTCCGTCCGGCCCGGGCCGGGTAGCGTCGGCGAGGGAAGGGCTTTGCGCCGCGCCGCGGGCGGACAGGGTGGCATCGATCAGCGCGATCTGCATGCTCACCGCGGCCGAAGCCGTGGCAAGGCGCGATCGCATCGCGTCCTCGGAACCTTGCGATACGCGGCCGGTGAGAAGCAGAAGGTGCGCCGCGAGCGCGATCAACACGATCGCCGCGAACAGATAGAAGCGCACCCGCATAGGGGGTTGTGCTACCGCGCCTCCCAGGCGGGGTCAAACTTCGGGCGTGAATGGTATCCGTATGTAAAATTTGCGAGCGCTTGCTATTCGCCGCCAGGCTCGTCCACCTCTGCCTTGACGATTTCGCGCACGATCGACGCGGCATAGCTGCCCGGAGGAAGGCTGAAGGCGAGCACCAGCGAATCTTCACCGCCGGAGCGGATCTCCAGATCGGCGGCGGGAATCCGGTAAGGCCTGCGCGCTCCGGCAAGCTCGCCGCCGCCCACGGCGAAGGTCGCCGGATCGACGCCGGCATCCTCGACGATCGCCGCCTCCCGGGCGAGCGCGTCGCCGCGAGCCGCGAAGAGCGAATGGCCGGGCAGCGGTCCCGCCGGGTCGATCTCCGCCGATTCGACCCGTCGCGAATCCGTCTCCGGGTCGTCGCACACGAAAAGGCCCCCGCTCGCCCGCTTGCGCAGCACGTCTCCGGCAAGGGCCCGCGCGAAAAGGCCCTCCTCGAGGCGCCCGGCGAGGCAGCGATTGAACAATTCCGCTTGCAATGCAGAGAGTGCGAGCTTGCGCAAGAACCGATCGCGAACGTTCGCTTCGCGGCGCAGGATGGCCCCGCCGAGCTCCGCATTGTCGCCGCGCTTGCCGAAGCGCTGCGGGCCGAAGAGGTTCGGCGCGCCGCGCGCCCGAAGCTCCGCGGCGATCCGCTCCGCGCGAGGGAGCGCGCCGGAAACGCATCCCCGCACGGTGATCTCGAATCTGTTCCCGGCCAGGTGCCCGGTCCGGAGCTTGTTCCCGTGGCGCGCGACGGAGAGGACGCGAAAGCCCGGACCCGAGAGCGCACCGGCGCGCGACATCTGCTCCTCGGGCGGAACGCGGGGCGCGAGGGGAACGCTCAGCGTCTGCACGGCGACGGCGCGCAGGTCCTTGAGGCCGGCGACGCCCACGTCCCTCTCGCGGACCGAGAGCAGGCGCGCCACGTCGCGCACCACGTCCTGCGTGTTCCGGCCCACCTTCTCGATGCGCAGGTAGAGATGATCTCCGCTCCCGCTCGCCGGGTAGAGCGGGATCTCCTCCACACGGAAGTCCTCGGGCACCGCGCGGACCATGCCGCCGGTGCCGCGCAGATCGGCGGTGAGGAGCGGTACCGGCCTGGGCGCGAGCCGGCCTTGTGGGGCGCTCAAGGCGGCGAGAGCGAGAGATGGCCGGTGTCGAGGAGCTTGAAGACCGACTTGGTGGTCTCGAACTCCCCGAGCGCGGTCCGGGCGGCGATTTCCCCGAGCGTGCGCATGCCGTCGGAAAGGTCGACGATCTCGCGAGCGCCGAGCACCTCGACACCCTTTTCCAGCGCCTTCCCGGTCCTGCGTGGCCTGGCGTCGGGGCCCGGGATGCGAGCGCGGAACCGCTCCATCTCGTCCATCCTGCGCAGGCCGTCGAGGAGCAGCGCCTCGGTATCGATCCCCGCCGAGACCGGCAGCATCGCGCGATCGAAACCGCCGAAGAGGAGGAACTCTCCCCTGCGGACGACGAGCAGGGCGAGGAAGATCTCGACCACCTGCACCCGCAAGGCGCGCGGCAGGTCTTCGCGGGCAAAGGCGCCGCGCTCGATGAGGACCTCTCCGATGCGGCCGGTGCTGGCCGCTCCCGCCTGCGCTTTGAGCGCGCGCGCCAGCTCCTCCCGGTCGAGCATGCCGTGGCGGGTGAGGATCTCGCCGAAGCGCTCGGCGGGGCTGCTGGAGACTCCCCAGGAGACGTTGCCGTCGTCGAGCACGAGCGCGCGCTCGACGCCTTCGCTTCGAGCGTAGAGCACGCCGCTCTGCCGGCCCTGGTGGAGGAAGTTGAGCAGATCGGTCGGGGGGATGTGTCCGAGGTCTCCGACCAGCACCACCTCGCCGGCCGCCAGGCGCCTCATCTCCGGGACGAGACCGCCTCTCCCCGCCCTCACGGCCCCGAGAAGGTCGTCGAGCCCTGCCACAGGCTTATCTCCGCACGAGCATGGCCGCCGTCAGCCCTTCTTCCCGATCGTATCCCGCCCCTCGTAGACGAAGGCCTTGTTCTGCTGCCATTCGAGCTCGTCCTCGATCGAGCGCTGCAGGAAGAAGGTCTGCACGGGAAGGAGGTGCTGCCTTCCGTTCACGAAGATGGTCGGTGTCGCTTGCACATGCGCCGCTTCGCCTTCCCGCATCTGCGAGGCGACCACCGCGTCGAAGTGCCCCGCGTAGACCTCCTTGAGCATCTGCGCGCCGTCGAGTCCCATCTGCTGCGCGTACCGCTTGAGAGAGTCGTCTTCCAGCTCCTCCTGGTGCGCGAAGAGGGCCTCGTGCATCTCCCAGAACTTGCCCTTGCGCTTCGCGAACTCGGCGCAGCCGGCGGCGATGCGAGCCCGCGGGTGTTGCGGGAGCGGGAAGTACTTCGCACACAGCCGTGCCTTCCCCTTCTCCGGAATGAGGACCACGTCGTGGAGCGGCTTGCGAACGGCCGCGCAGTGCGGGCACTGGTAGTCGCTGAACTCGACCAGCGCGACCGGGGCGTTCTTGTCGCCGAGCTGCGGGCAGTCGTCCGAGCGGACCTTCTGCCGCTTCGAGGCGTCGAACGAGGCGTAGTACCCCTCCACCCACTCGATCACGCGGCCGGGCGGCTGACCTTCCAGGACCAGCGCCTTGACGAGGTCGGCCATGCGCAGGGCGTGCACGTCCTTGACGTCCGCGGCGAGGCATTTCGCTAGCGTATCCTTGCAACCGGCGTAGTCGAAAACGTCGCCCGCGATCTCGAGGAACCGGGCGCGCTGCTCGCCGTTCAAGCCTGACAGATCGGCGCGCGGCAGGATGCGGCGGGCATCCTCCTCGCTCAACTCGCGCGCGGACGGGGTGGCCTGCGCGAGGGCCGCCGGGGCAGCCTGGGCAGTGTTGGGCTGCGGCGCGCTGTCCTTGCACGCCGCCGCGAAAAGGAGGCCCAGCAGCGCGGCGAGCGCCGTTTGTGGCAGCAGGCGCTCGCTTGAACGGAGGTAGTCGGGTTCCATGCGGGCCTTCCGAAAGGCGGTGGAGACTAGCACAGCCTGCCGGCGGGAAACCTTTGCATCACCCGGCCGGCGGGCGGGGCAGGCCGAGGAGCTTGCGCACGTCCTGCCTTCCGCGCAACGAAACGAGATCCTCGTCGTCCCTTCCCAGGACTTGCACCCGGCGCGCGTCTACCTCGGCGGCCCGGCGCAAGAGCGAGACCGCCGCATCGGCGCGGCCTGACACCGCCTCCGCCGCCGCCGCCGCGTAGAGCGCATCGACGAAGCGGGGGTCCGCGGCGATGGCCTGCGCGAGCTCCGCCCGCGCGCTCTCGACGCTCCCCTTGGCACGGTCGGTTCGCGCCCGGGCAAGATGGATCCGGGCCACCCCATGGGCGATCGATCCGCGCTTGAGCGCGAGGGTCCGGCGAAGCGGATCGCCCTTGCCAATCGATCCCGACAACAACCAGGCGACGGAGCCGCGGATCCAGAGACCAGCCTCGAAGGGCTCTCCGGCGACGGGCTGGCGCGCGATCTCGACCCGCTCGGCCCCTGCACCGTCCTCGCCGAGCAGCACGAGGAAGGCGGGAGGGTCGTCGTCGACCAGCGCGGTGCGCAAGACGCCCGCGAAGCCACGGGCGTCGACCCGATGGTCGTGGGTTCCGGCCTGGGCAGCGTCGGGAAGAAGCCGCTCGAAACCCAGCGCGTTCGCCCGCGCGAAGGCCTCCACGAAGGGGCTTTTCGCGGCCTCGTAAAGAAGGGGCTTTGCCTGATGCCCTTGCTCGCGCACGGCGGCGGCCACCTGCGCCGCGACCTCGGCTGGAGCGCTGAGCAAGACCCGCGACGGCCCGCCGTCCCGGTCGAGCCGGAAGAGCGTCAGGGACGGTGGCATCCCTTCCGCCTCGACGAGTTGCAAGGCCGCGGCATTCCCGTCCGCATCGAGGCCCAGGAGCGCTTGCTCCTGGATGAGCGGGGCAGAGGCGGAATAGGGCGCCGTGAGAGACCGCATGCGCCACTCCGAACACCCCGCGGCAAGGAATGCCGCGAGCAGGGCCGTGGCACTGGTCAGGGGCCGCACCGTTCCAGTTCTACCGCTACTTCACTCTGGATGGCGGCCACCCGCACCTCCGTGTTACCCCCGGACAGCGATGCATGGACGCTGGGAAATCGTCGAGGGCCTCCGCGGCCTTCTCGCGGACGAGGAGGGGACCCTCGTTCGCCCCGCTCCCACGCGCATCGCTCTCTGCTATCCGAGCCCTTATCGGGCGGGGATGAGCTCGCTCGGTTTCCAGGCCATCTACCGCGAGATCAACGCCCATCCGGGCTGCGCGGCGGAACGGGCCTTCCTGCCCGACGAGGTCGAGTCGCATCGCGCCGCTCGCGTGCCGGTCCTGACCGTCGAATCACAGCGCCCCATCGGCGAGTTCGGATGCCTCGCGTTCTCGGTCAGCTACGAGCTCGAGCTGCCCGGGCTCTTCGAGGTGCTGGACCTCTCCGGGATCCCGGTGCGTGCCGCGGAACGAGGCGAAAGCGATCCGCTGGTGGTCTGCGGCGGTCCCCTCACCTTTTCCAATCCGGTGCCACTCGCTCCTTTTGCCGATCTGATCGTCCTCGGCGAGGCGGAAGAGTCGATCCACGAACTATGCGAGGCGCTCCGCTCGGGGCTCTCGAAGCACGCCATTCTCGAAACGCTGGGAAAGCGGCCCGGATTGTGGGTGCCCGCGCTGGGTGGAGAGATGCCTGAGGTGGCCCGCGCCTCCGACGATCTGTTACCCGCGCGGTCGCAGATCGTCACGCCCAACACCGAGCTGCGCAGCATGTTCCTCATCGAGCCCGAGCGGGGCTGCTCGCGCGGCTGCACGTACTGCGTCATGCGCCGGACCACCAACGGCGGGATGCGGACGGTGCCGCCCGAGCGCGTGCTCGAGCTCGTCCCCGCCCACGCGCGGCGCGTCGGCCTCGTCGGCGCGGCGGTGACCGATCACCCGCGCATCGTCGATCTCGTCCGCACGCTCGCGGCGTCGGGGCGCGAAGTGTCCATCTCCAGCTTGCGCGCGGATCGCCTCTGCGCGCGGCCGGAGCTGGTCCGCCTCTTGCGCGAAGGAGGCGGCAGGACGTTGACCACCGCCGCCGACGGCGCGAGCGAGCGGCTCCGCAAGGCGCTCGACCGCAAGACCACCGCCGCGCAGCTCGTGCGCACCGCGGAGCTTGCTCGCGAGGCGGGTTTCGCCAAGCTCAAGCTCTATCTGATGGTCGGGCTGCCGGGCGAGGAGGACAAGGACCTCGAAGAGCTTGCCGATCTCGGCAAGGAGATCTCGCGCATCGTCCCCCTTTCCTTCGGCTGCGCTCCCTTCGTCGCCAAGCGCAACACGCCGATGGACGGCGCCCCCTGGGCCGGCGTCGCCGAGGTCGAACGCAAGCTCGCCTTCCTGAGAGCGAAGCTGCGGGGGCGGGCCGAGATCCGTCCGACCAGCGCGCGGTGGGCGTTCGTCGAGTACATGCTCGCCCAGGGCGGCCAGGAGGCGGGCCTCGCCACCGAGGACGCCTGGCGCGAAGGCGGCTCGTACGCGGCGTTCCGGAAGGCCTTCGAGCGGCGCTCGGTGCGCCCGCATGCCGCGCGCCGGACGGTGGACGGCCGGCTGCGGCTTCCCGCGCTCGCGGCGTGGCCCAGCGTTTCCGCCTGACGGGAGAGATCGATGTGGAAACCGGCTCTGCAGATTTGCTACCACGATCATTGCTTCGACGGAGTCGCCTCCGCCGCCACCTTCCTGCGGTTCTACCGGGAAGAGGTGAAGCCCGGCCTCACCCTCGATCGGGTGGCGCTGCGCGGGATGGCTCACCGCACAGGTCCGCTCTTCGACGAGGGCGCCTTCGCGGGCGAGGAGAACGCCGTCGTCGATTTCCGCTTCACGCCCGATCCGCGACTGACCTGGTGGTTCGATCACCACCAGAGCGCCTTCGAGACCGAGGCGGACGAGCGAGCCTTCCGCGCCGAGGCGAGCGACAAGAAGTTCTGGGACCCGAAGGCGAAGAGCTGCACGCGTTTTCTCGCCTGGACCGTACGCGATCGCTACGGCTGGGATCCCACGCCGCTCTCCGAGCTCCTCGAATGGGCCGAGGTGATCGACGGCGCCCAGTTTCCCGACGCGAAGAGCGCGGTGGAGCTGACCCATCCGGCCCTCGAGCTCATGCTGCTCATCGAGGCGAGCAAGGATCCGGAGCTGTGTCCGCGCCTCATCCGCGAGCTTTCGCAGCGGCCGCTCGGCGAAGTGCTCCGGGAAAGCTTCGTCACCGAGCCGCTGGGACCGATCCTCGCGCGCCATCGCGAGGTGGTGAAGACGGTGCGCGAGCGGCTGCGCGTCGAAGGAGGCGTCGCGGAGATCGACCTTTCCGACCTCGCGCTCGACAACGTGAACAAGTTCATCGCCTACGCGGCGAATCCGGAGACGGTCTACACGGTCACGGTCACGCGGGGGACGAACCGCAGCAAGGTCTCGCTCGGCTCCAATCCCTGGCGGCAGGATCTGCGCCGGCACAATCTCGCCAACATCGCGGAGCGGTACGGCGGCGGGGGACACCCGGCCGTCTCGGCGATGAGCTTCAAGCCCGATGAAATCGACAAGGCGCGAGCCGTCGCAAGCGACATCGCCAAGGAGCTACGGCGCTAGAGAAGGCGCGAGGGCGCCACGCAGCAATGGGCGCCCTCGCGCGAGGCGCTACTTCTTGGTGCTCGACTCCGCCTTGGCTTCCTTGGAAGCGGCGGCTTTCGACTCGGTCATCTCCATATCGACGGTCAGGTTGACCTCGTCGCCCACCATCACGCCGCCGCTTTCGAGCGTCTTGTTCCAGGTGAGCCCGAAGTCCTTGCGGTTGAGCTTGCCCGTCGCCGAAAGAGCGTAGACGTTCGCGCCCGACGGATGCTTGACGGGACCGTTCGGGCCGTCCACCTCGAGAGTGACGGGCTTCGTCACGCAGTGCATGGTGAGATCGCCCGTGACCTTGAAGCGCTTGTCGCCTCCCGCCTTCTCGATGCGATTCGACTTGAAGGTGATCTCCGGGCACTTCTGCACGTCGAAGAAATGGTCGCTCTTGAGATCGGCGTCGCGCTTCTCGTTGCGGGTGTCGACGCTGGTGGCGTCGATCTTGACGTCGGCGCGGGAGCGGGTGGGATCGTTCGGCTGGTAATCGACGGTGCCGGTGACCTTGCCGAAATCGCCGCGGACGGTCGTCACCATCATGTGCTTGACCGAGAAGGTCGCCTGCGAGTGATTCGGATCGATCTGCAGCTCGACGGCGAGCGCAGGCATGGCGGTGAGCAAGGCGAGAAGAATCATCCTCTTCATTGCGGGCCTCCGGTTTGGCCGTGCGGGGGGTCGGGACAGGTTTACGCGATTTTCCAGAATGACAAAAGAGCGCGGGGGTCCTCGGAGCCTTCGCGGAAGGCGGCAAGCGCGCGTTCGGCCAGCGTTCCCTTGTCCAGGATGTCTTCCAGCGGATCGAGGAGATCGCGCGCGTCGTCGCCCGATTCCTGGGCCCAGCGCCCGAGGCCCTCGCGGGCGAGCGAGAGTACCGTCCGGGCGATCTCACGCGCCGTGCGCCGGTCGGGGCCCCGGGCGTCCAGCGCCTTGCGGGCGACCTCCCCCTGGAAGTCGACCAGCTCGGCGAAGCTCCACCGTCGCGTCAGCTCCCAGGCCGCACCCCGCGCCTGCACGTCGTAGAGGAGCCCGACCCAGAGCGCGGAGAGCGCGTGCAGGTACGGGGGCGGAACCACGTCGGCGCCGCGCAGCTCGACGACGCCCTTGATACGCACCTCGGGAAAGAGCGTGGTGAGGTGGTCGACCCAGTTGCCCATGAGGGGTTCGAGGATTTCGGCGGAGCGGAGGCGACCGCTGCGCATCCAGTCGCGGAACGTCTGCCCTTGCGAATCGAGGTACTCCGCGCCGCGGCGCACGAAGAGCATCGGCACGTCGAGCGCCCACTCCGTGTACGCCTCGTAGCCGAACCCGTCCTGGAGCATCGGCTCGAGCAGGCCGCAGCGGGCCGGATCGCACTCGCGCCACACCTGGTAGCGGAAATCGAGGAAGGAGCTGGGTTTGCCGGCGACGATCGGGCTGTTCGCGAACATCGCGGTGACCACGGGCGATATCGCCGTCGAGGTGCGCGCCTTCTCGGCCATGTCCCGCTCGTCGGAGAAGTCGAGGTTGGTCTGCACCGTCGCGGTCATGAGCATCATGTCGAGGGCCAGCCGGCCGCGCGGACCGAGCGACTTGCGCATCGCCGCGTAACGGCCCTTCGGCATCCACGGTACTTCGTCGCGAGTCCCGAACGGCCGGTAGCCGGCGGCCAGCCAACAGATGCCGCGCTTCTTGCTCTCCCGCTCGAGGACCCAGATGTGGCGCGCGATCTCGGCGGCCGCCTCGTGCTGGCTCCGGGTCGGTGCGCCGGAAAGCTCCAGCTGGCCGCCCGGCTCCAGCGTGACGCTCGCGTCGTTGGAGAGGACCGCGATGGGCTGGCCGTTCTCCTTGTGCTGGTGCTGCATGCCGCCGGCGTCGCGAGCGAGCGCATCGAGGATGGTGCGGATGCCGGCCTCGCCGTAATAGGGCACCGCCGCGAGGGTTTCCTCGACGACCCCGATCTTCTCGTGCTCGACGCCGACGCGGAAATCGGACCGCGGCTTCTCGGCACCGCGGAAGTATTCGAGGAGTTGATCCCGACCCCGGATCGGCTCGAGCAGCCCGGCAGGGCCTTTCAGGTCGAGGGACATCTGGGACAATGATGCCTGAGAAGCGGGTTCGGAGCGCGCCTTTCGGAATCGGGACCGGTCGCCCGATCGCTCCCTACACCTGCATCAAGTCCTTCTCTTTGCCGGCGATGACCTCGTCCACCTTCTTCACCCCGAGGTCGACCTCCTGCTGGACCCGCTCCAGCGCCTTCTTTCCCTCGTCCTCGGCGAGCTCGCCGCCCTTGATCGCCTCTTCGATCAGCTCTTTCGCGTCGCGCCGCTCGTTGCGGATGGCGATCTTGTGCTCTTCCCCGCGCTGCTTGACGATCTTGACGAATTCCTTGCGCCGCTCCTCGGTGAGGGCGGGAATCGGGACGCGCACGAGCTCGGCGTCGGGCAGCGCATTGATGCCCAGTCCGGCGGCGTTGATCGCCTTCTCGATGGGCGCGATCATCGACTTTTCCCACGGCTTGATGACGATGAGCCGCGGGTCCGCCACCGTCACGTTCGCCACCTGGTTCAAGGGCGTGAGGGTGCCGTAGTACTCGACGCGAACGGAATCGAGGAGCTGCGGGTTGGCGCGGCCGGTCCGGACCTTGGCGAGCGCGGAGCGCAGATCGTCGAGCGTCTTCGCGATGCGGGACCGGAGATCGGAAAGGACGTCATCGGAGATGCCCATCGCCCTATCCCTCCTTGCGCCTCGAATCGAGCGATCCGACCGTCGTTCCGACGTCTTGCCCCTGAACGACCCTCAGGATGTTCCCACGCTCACCGAGGTCGAAGACGATGATGGGAAGCTCGTTGTCCATGCAAAGCGAGATGGCCGTCGAATCCATCACCTTGAGGTTCTTCTTCAAGACCTCGATGTAGCTCAACGCCTTGTACCGCGTCGCGGTGGGGTCCTTCATGGGGTCGGCCGAGTAGACGCCGTCGACCTTGGTCGCCTTCAAGATCACGTCGGCATGGATCTCCATCGCTCGCAGCGCGGCGGCGGTGTCGGTGGTGAAATAGGGATTGCCGGTGCCGGCAGCGAAGATCACCACCCGTCCCTTCTCCAGATGCCGCATGGCCCGCCTGCGGATGTAGGGCTCGGCCAGCTCCTGCATCTCGATGGCGCTCAGCACCCGCGTGAAGACGCCGAGCTTCTCGAGCGCGTCCTGCAGCGCGAGGGCGTTGATGACGGTAGCGAGCATGCCCATGTAGTCGGCGCTCGCCCGATCCATCCCGGCGGTGGACGCCGACACGCCGCGGAAGATGTTCCCGCCGCCGATGACGATGCCGATCTCGACGCCCATCTCGATGACTTCGCGGACTTCCTGCGCGACCTGTTCCAGCACCTTGGGCGAGATGCCGTACTTCACGTCCCCCATCAGCGCCTCGCCGCTCAGCTTGAGCAGGATGCGCTTGAACCGCGGCGGCGTCGCTGTCGCTTCGGGCAAGTTGCTCCCTGTTGGATGCTGCGGCCGGCGGCCTCCGCCCGTCGCAGGCAAAGCCCGCTCCTCCGGGGTGGGGGCCGCGGGAAGCTAACGTGCGGTCCTGGGACGGTCAAGGAGCGACCGCCGGCGGAGCCGCCCTCAGTTTGCGTCCTCGGGCACGGGGGCCGCGCACAGCTCCGGGGCGGTGAGCGGGCGTGCAGCCGACTCGAGGGGCGCAAGCGGCGCGATCTCCACGTCGAGCTGCGCGGCGGACAGATCGCGGAAGCGGCGCGCGCCCGGCAGGACCCGCGACTCGAGGGATCCTACCGTTTCGTTGTAGGCGCGCACGGCGCCGTCGAGCGAGCGGCCGAGCTTGTCGAGGTGCCTCGCGGCGTCGGACAGCCGCTTGTGCAGCTCCCGTCCGAGCCCGGCGATCTCGCGGGCATTGCTGGCGAGCTTCTCCTGCTTCCAGCCATGGGCGACGGTGAGGAGCAGCGCGAAGAGCGTCGACGGCGTCGCCAGGACCACCCGCTCGGCCAGGGCCCCCTCGAGAAGCTCGTGATCGTGCTCGAGCGCGGCGGCGAAGAGCGCGTCGTTGGGCAGGTAGAGGACGATCAGCTCCGCGCTGTCGTCGAACCGGGTCCAGTACGTCTTGCGCGAGAGCTTCTGTACGTGCTGCCGGACCTGCGAGGCGTGGTCGCGCAGGCGGGCATCGCGCCTCGCCTCGTCGGTGGCCTGTGCCGCGTCGAGATAGGCGTCGAGCGGCGCCTTTGCGTCGACGAGGATGCAGCGGCCCGCGGGCAGCCGGATGACCATGTCCGGCCGCACCGCCCCGTCCTCCCCCGGGACCGTGACCTGCTCGAAGAAGTCGCAGTGCTCGATGAGACCCGCGATCTCCACTGCGCGCCGCAGGTGGATCTCCGCCCACCTCCCCCGCAGCGCCGGGGCGCGGAGCGCGTTGGTGAGACGCGCCGTCTCGGTCTGCAAGGACTTCACTTGCTGGCTGAGCGCCGCGTACGAGCCGATCCGCGCCTTCTCGATGTCTTGTACCCGCCCATCGAACTTCTGCAACGACTCCTGCACCGGTTTCACCAGCTCCTCGATGGCCTTGTGGCGCTGGGCGAGATCGCCCTTGGCTCCCTCCTGGAACTTCTCCAGCGAGGTGCGGGCGAGCTGCAAGAAGTCCTCGCGGTTGGTCCGCAGCGCCTCGGCGGAGAGCGCCTGGAAGGAGGAAGCGAGCTTCTCCTTCGTCTCCTCGACCAGCCGGAGCTTCTCCTCGGCGGCGCGCTGCTCTCCCTGGAGCGAGGCGGTGAGCGCGGCGCGCTGCGCCCCCACCTCGGCGAGGTCGCGGCGCAGATCGGATTCCCGCGCGCGCGACGCTTCGACCTCCCGGCGCAGCTCGGCGAGTCGCAGGTCGCGGTCGGCGAGAAGCTCCTGCGTCCGGGCGCGGTCGGCCGCGCGAGCGCCCCGCCCGAGCGCCCACACCAGGGCGGCGCCCGAGGCGAGTCCGACGACGAAGACCGCTTCCATGCCGCGCCTCCCCTGTTCCCGAGCTACGCTAGCGGAAGGGTCCGACATTCCTCTTGAAGGGCATGGAATCGCTCGGGGAAGATCGGCCCCCAGAACTCACGTTCCGCCTCTTCCACGAGGGGCGGGGGCAGCCGGAAGAGCCGGTAGGCGCAGGCGTCGATGACGCGGTCGTGCGAGTCGTCCGCGGCGCGCTTGCGGGAGAGGTCCGAAAGCGTTCTTGCCGCCGCCGGATCGAGCAGTGCCCGGGGAACGGGCAATTCCCGCAGCGCCGACGGCTTCACGTTGACGTCGGTGGTCCGCAGCCTATGCCAGCGCTGCAGGGGAACGCTCTGCAAGATCGCGAGCAGCGCGCCGAGGCGATCGCCATCGTCACAGGCGAGAGTGGAGAGGGAATCGAGGCAGGCGATGGAAGCGGGAACGGGCGCGGCCTCGAGCCATCGCGCCCAGGGCTTCCGGGAGTTGGTGCGGATGCGCTGGACGGCGATGCGCTCCTTGCCGATCTGCCGGAGCGCCAGGGCGCGCAGCGCGCTGGTCGGCTCGCAGAGCGCCTTCGGGCGAAGCCGCAGCGAATAGGGCAGCACGTCCTCGCCGCCGCAGAGGGCGATCTCTCCTTCTCGTGCCGGCCGCCGGGCGACGAAGCGCGCGTTGTTTCCGGTGCGTAGCCCGTATCCCACCTCGCAGACTTCCGAGAGCGGCACCGAAACGGATTCGATCGCCGCGCACAGCCGCCGCTCGCCCCGGCTGCGATAGATCTGCCAGCCCCCCGCCGCCTTCTGGCGAAGCTCCCGTTCCGGGACCGGCGCGAGCTGCGTTCTGCCACGATAGACGCGGGTGGGCCTTCCCCGGGGCGTGCGGCGCCGGACGAGCACCACCGCCTGCACGCGCGTGTCCTTCGCCGCGAGGAACGGTTTCCCCAGGTCGGCCACGGCCGCGATCTCCGCCGAATCGAGCATCGCGGTGCGCAGCGCGGAGGCGCGGGCGTTGGTCATCCAGGTGTCGGGCACGAGGAGCGCCGCCGTTCCGCCGGGAACGACGAGTTGCACGCTGCGGAGCAGGAACCCGGCGTAGCGATCGATCTCGCCGCCGCGCAGCGCGGGGAGCGCGCCCGCCAGGAAGGCGCGCTCCGCGGGATCGTCGAGATGCCCGTAGGGAGGATTCGAGACGAGGAGGTCCGCGTCCGCGACCGGCGATGCGCGGAGCGAATCGAGCCGCCGCAGAAGCGGACGCCCAGAGGGGTCGCAGAGGGCGAGCGCGGCCCGGGCGGCGCGCAAGGCGAAGGCGTCGAGATCCGCTCCGGCGCAGGCCGACGCTCCCACGCGGCGGGCCGCCTCGCGCAAGAAGGCGCCCGCTCCGGCGCAGGGATCGAGGACACGGCGCGGGTGCTGCGAGCTCCCCTGGAGGAGCGCCAGGTCGACGATGCGCGCGGCGAGATCGGGAGGCGTGTAATAGAGGCCGGCGCTCCGCCTGCCGCGCGCCCCGAGCGCCATTGCCCGCAACTCTTCCGCCGCGGCGCACACGTCGCGGGGATCCTCGTCGAAGAGGCTGCGCCAGAGCTCCCCGCGCACCGTACGCGGGAGCGGCCAGGGCGGAAGCGCACCGCCGGTGGTCTTTCGCAAGTCGGCCGCTTGCGCGCAAAGATCCGTCCACCTCGCAACCGGACGCGGCAAGGCCGAGCGAAGCACGACGAGGGAAAGCGCGGCGCGCGCGGAACCCAGCTCTTCCGACAGGGCCCGGAGCGCGACCGCCGCCACTAGGGCGATGCTCCCTGGCTGCTCACCTGATCCACGACGCCGACGACGCAGCTACGGATCGGCAGCTTTCCGGTGGGCGCGACCCCGAACAGTTGCCGGATGCCGGTACCCTCGCGCAAGACGAGAACGGTGTCGCCCTCGCCCGCGCCGCTCATGCGATCGACGGCGATGAAGCTGTCGCCGGCTGCGTTTCCCGTCTCGTCCACGGGCTGGACGACGAGCAGCTTCAATCCCCGGAAGGCCTCGTGCTTCACGGTGGCGATCACGGGCCCGAGGACCCTGCAGAGGGTCACGCCAATACCTCGTCCACGAACCCCACGATGGCGGCGTCGACGGGAACGAAGGACGGATCGAGGGCGAGTGCCGCCTCGCGCGAGCCCACGAGGAAGACGAGGTCTCGAGGTCCGGCGCGTACGGTATCGACCGCCACCTCGACCCCTCCGCGCGGCGCCTTCTTCTCGTCGAGGGGTTGGACGAGGAGCAGCTTGTGGCCGGCAAGCCCTTCGGCGACGACGCTCGCCACCACCGTGCCGACGACGCGTCCGAGGTACAAGCCGCCTCCGCTAGTCCGAGCTCACCATGATCGGGATGTCTACGACCACCGCGTCGCCGGTGAAGGGTGGGAAGACGATGCGCCGCGTAGCGATCTTGAGGCAAGTTCCCAGCGAGCTGTCGTCAACCACCTTCTTGTCGATCTTCGCGCTCGTCACCTGTCCGGTCGGAGCGATGGTGGCGGAGATGTGGATCAGCCCGACCTTGAGGTTGGGCGAATACTTCACCGCATCGCTGACGCACTTTTGCAGGTTGACCTTGTGCTCGTTGATCTTGCTCCGCACCACGTCGGCGCTAATCCCGGTGACAGGGGCGCGGGGGGTCTCCGGCGGGGTCCTGGGCGGCGGCGGGGGCAGTTCCGTCTTCTGCTCCCCCGCCGGCGGCGGCTGCACGGTCCCGCTGTCGCGCCCCATGAACATGACCGCGGCGGCGACGCCGAGGGCGATGAGCACGATGAAGATCGCCGCCAGGATCCACGGCCAGGTCCTGCTGGTGGGCCCGCGCTGAGCCAGGGCCGCCTCCGGACGCGGACGCGGATCGGTTCGCTGCTCGCGCGGGGTTTGTTTGTCTACGAGAGGCTCGTCCTCCGCCTCGTGCTGCTCGAGGTTGCTCGAGGCCCACTGCGCCAGATCGGACGAGCTGTTCCCTTCCGGCTCCGGGGTCGCGGCATCGCCCCGCTCGAAGCGGTCGCGTGCAACGGGCTCCGACCTTACCGGGGTTGCCTTCGGGATCCCGAAACCCTGCATCCCCGCGTCCTGGTCCATGGGACGCGTCTGGACCGGCGTGGCATTCGCCACCGGCGCGACTCCCACCGGCGTGGGTTGCCTGGTGGGCGGGGGAGGCTCGTCGAAGAAAGCGGCCGCCTCGGGAACGTCCTTGGCGCGCACCCAATCCGCCATGCCCTCGCGCCACAGATAGGTGCGCGGACCGATGGTGCCCTGGGCGGTCTTCAACGCCAGCTCCGCCTTGCTGAGCGGACCTTCCTGCTTGTTGGCGATGAGCGCGAACCACGAGGGCTGATCCCCCGCCTGCGGCTTGGGCCCGCCCGGAGCGCCCTCTTCCTTGCTCTGGCGGAGCGCGCGCGCGAGCAGTTCGGTATCGATGGCCCGCGTGCTCTCGGTGTCGGTGTCGGCGGCGGTAGGTACGCCTGAGACCGTCGAGACGGTGCGCGGCGTAGCCATGATGGGCTCGACCCGGCTCGGCGTCCGCAAGGCCGGATCGGCAATCTGGATCCGGGACCCGCAGCGCTTGCACTTGACGACCAGCCGCTTGCCCCGGAGCTTCTCGTCTGAGATCTGCAGGAGGGCCTTGCAACTCTCGCAGCTGAATTGCATCGCCGCGCGACTGTACTACGGATCCGCGGCGCCGCTCATGCTTGTGTGGACTCGCTCGCCGCTCCGCTCGATTCGGCGGCCTTGCGACGGCCACGCCCGCGGCCTCCGGATGCCTTGCGGCCCCGGCGGCGCGGCTGCAAGGTGCCGGCCTTCTGCGCCCGATACCTCGCTCGGTAGTAGTGGGAGCGACAAAGTCCCTTGGCGAGGACGGGGCGCCCACAACCAGCCTCGCTGCAGATGGCCCGATCGCCGCCGCGCGCCCTGCGCCCGCCGCGCCCTCCTCCGGTACCCGCCCCGAGGCGCTTGGCGATGTCGGCGACGTTGATGCTGCTTTCCAAGGAGCGCTGCAGGCTCTCCGCGATGATCTGCCCGAGCTGGACGCCGAGCTGTTCGCCGACGCCCTGCACCCAGGCTCCCATTCCTCCTCCGCTCCGTTGTCGCCGACGACGCGCCATCGATCCTCCAGACATCCGCGGTAAGGCCCGCGAGGTTTTGAAAGGTTATCGAACCATAGCGTCCGACAATGAATTGTCAAGCAAGGACGAGCGGTGTTTTATTTCGGCTACACCCGGATGCCGCGTTCTTCGAGCTTTCGCAAGAGCGCTTCCAGCGCTCGCTCCTCCCGGCCAACCTCGAATCCGGCGACCTTCGCTCCGTCGAGAAGCGCAATGGCGAGCAGGACTGCGGAGAGCGCTTCGCGCTCGCGGCCCTCTTCCTCGAGCAGCGATTCGATTCCCTGCGACAGGTGGCGGAAGTCGCGGAAGCAGAAGGTCTGGGGCAGGTCGGGCAAGGGACCGGTGCTGGCGACGGACGGGGCGAAGGCGAACCCGACGTCGGCGAGCGCTACCTGACGGCCGTCGTGGAAGACGAGCACCAGATACGGCGCAGGACGTAGGGAGGTCCGACGGACGACGGCGTCGGCGAGATCCGACCAGCGCACCGCCAGGGACTTTCCCGTCGCGGCCTCGAACAGTTGCAAGCCCGAGCCGTCGTCGTCGGGCACCGCCGCGAAGAGACCCGGCTGCTCGCGCAGGAACGCCTCGACCTGCGCGCGCGGCGTCACAACGCGGCTCCTACGCGGCCTTCTCGCCGGCGGCTTGCGAGAACGGCTTCTCGTCCGCGGCGCACTGGACGGCGATGCCGATCTTCCCTTTGTGCTGATTGGCGGCCATCAAGGCATGGGCCCGGGCCACCTCGAGGAAGGGAAACACCTGATCGAGCACGGGCCGGATCTTCCCCTCGTGGACGAGCTGGTTTGCGCGCTCCGCCTGGTAGGCATTGGCGAAATGCGAACCGAGGATCTGCTTCTGCCGCATCCACAGGTGCCGGACGTCGAACTCGAGGTTGAAGCCGGTAGTCGCGCCGCAGATGACGATCTTGCCGAATTTCTTGGCGACGAAGACGCTGGTCGGGAAGGTCTCCTGTCCGACGTGCTCGAAAACGACGTCTACGTCCCTTCCCGCGGTGAGCTCGCGGATGCGTTTTCCAAACCGCTTGCAATCCTCCGAGCGCAGCCTCGACTGCTCGGGGGTTTCCGAGGGATGGTATGCGAGGTTGGGAAAATCCTTGCGATCGATCCATAGGCTCGCGCCCAGGGATTGCAAGAGCGGCACCTTGTCCTTGCCGCCGATCACCGCGATGGGGTTTGCACCCAACATCTTGCAAATCTGCACAGCGAATACTCCCAATCCGCCCGCCGCGCCCCAGATGAGGACGTTGTCGCCGGCCGTCACCTCGGCCTGGTGCACCAGCATCCGATAGGCCGTGAAGTAAGTGAGGCCATAGCTTGCCGCAGGAAGCCATCCGAGGTTCTTCGGCTTCTTCAAGAGCTGCTGCGCCTGGACCTTGGTGAACTGGGCGAAGCTTCCCCAGCTGGTCTCGTAGCCCCAGATCTTCTGCTCCGAGCAGGCCATCGGGTCGAGGCCGTTGCACTCGGGGCACTGCCCGCAGCTCTGGTTGCAGTGGATGACGACGTGGTCGCCGACCCGCCAGCGCTTCACCTGCTCGCCGACCTTCCAGACGATCCCCGAGGCGTCGGAGCCGGCGATGTGGAACGGCTCGCCGTGCATCTTGAAGACGCTGACCGGCTTGCCGCGCGCAGCCCACACCCCGTTGAAGTTGACGCCGGCCGCCATCACCAGGACGAGCGCGTCGTTGGGTCCGACCGGAGGGAGATCCACTTCCTCGATCTGCATCGCGGCGAGGGGATCGCCCTCGCGGCCCGGCCGGATGACGCTCGCGAGCATCTTGCGAGGAAGCACGCCGGGCTCGGGCGGAACTTCGCCTAGGGGAAGGACCTCGCTCATCGCTCACCTCCCGGCGCCTCTGGGCCGGAGTCCTCGTGCGCCTCGACCAGCTCGAGCAGCGTCCCGCCGAATGCCTTCGGATGCAGGAACGCCACCTTGTGTCCGCGAGCTCCCGGACGGGAGACCTTGTCGATCAAAGGAACGCCTCTGGCGTCGAGGCGTCGCAACAGGCCGTCGATGTCTCGGACGCGGAGCGCCAGATGATGGAGGGCGTCGCCGCGCTTCTCGAGGAACTTCGTGAGGCCTGGGTTCCCACCGAGCGATTTTTCCGGCGAGACGAGCTCCAGCGAAGCGCCGTTCGGGAAGTCGAAGAAGGCCGCGCTGACTTTCTGCGCCGCGACCATCTCGCGGTGCGCGCACGTCTGCCCGAGAAGCTCCTCGATGAGCGCGATCGAGGCGCCCATGTCGTTCACGCAGATGGCGGTGTGGTCGAGCCGGGTGGCGGGAATGCCGGGCGCCTTCGCGGGCTCTCGCCCGGGGGGCGCCACCGACGATCCGCGGCTTCGGTTGTTCTCGCCGCTCGCCAACTTGCGAACGGTATCCACGACGTCGCCCAGGGGCGACTCCGGTCCGAACACCGCCGCGACGCCAACCGCCTCCAGCTTTGCCTTGTCCGCGGCCGGGATGATCCCTCCCACCACGACCGGGATGTCTGCCTCGCGGCGGCGTAGTTCTTCCTGGAGCCTCCGGCAGATCGATTCGTGGGCGCCCGAGAGAATGGAGAGGCCGATCACGTCCACGTCTTCCTGCACGGCGGCGGCGGCGATGGCGGGAACGGTCGCGCGCAGGCCGGTGTAGACGACTTCCATCCCCGCATCGCGCAGCGCCGCGGCGATCACGCGCGCGCCGCGGTCGTGGCCGTCGAGGCCCGGCTTTCCCACCAGCACGCGGATGCGTTCCATCGGCTAGAACCTCGTCGGGGGCTGGTAGTCGCCGAATCTTTCGCGCAAGACGGAGGCGATCTCGCCCAGGGTACAGTAGGCAGAGGCCGCCTCGCGCACGTACGGCTGGAGATTGTCCGGACCGGCCGCCGCTTGCGAAAGCCGGTCGAGCGCCGCGCGCGCCTGCGCGGAGTCGCGCTCACGGCGCACCCGCGCGACACGGGCCTGCGCTTCCTGCGCGGCCCTGGGATCGGCCGCGGTGAGCTCCAGATCCGGCTCCGCATGGGCCTCGCCCACGGTAGCGAACTTGTTCACGCCCACCACCGGAACCTCGCCGTTCTCCACCGCGCGCTGGTGCTCGTAGGCGCGCTGCGCGATCCGGTGCTGGATGTAGCCCTGGCGCAGGCACTCGACCATCCCGCCGCGCGACTCGATCTCGCCCAGTACGCCCTCGATGGCCTTCTCCATCTCGTCGGTAAGCGCCTCGACGAAGTAGCTGCCGCCGAGCGGGTCGGCGGTCTGCGCCACCTCGGTCTCGTAAGCCACGATCTGCTGCACCCGCAGCGCGGTGCGGGCGGATAGCTCGGTGGGAATGGCGAACGCCTCGTCGTACGCGGCAGTGAAGACGCTCTGCACTCCCGCGCAGGCGACGGCGAAGGTCTCGAGCGTCGTACGAGCGATGTTGTTGAGCGGCTCGGCGCGGGTGAGCGAATGACCGCCGCAGACGCACGCGGCGCGTAGCCTCCAGCTCTCCGGCTCCTTGGCGCCGTAGCGGTCACGCAACAGCTTCGCCCAGATACGCCGCGAGGCGCGGTACTTGGCGACCTCTTCGAAGAAGTTCGTGTACGTGTAGAAGAAGAACGACAGCCGCGGCGCGAACCGGTCGGGCGGAAGGCCGCGGCGGATCAATTCCTCGACATAGGCCTTGCCGGCCGCGAGCGTATAGGCGGCTTCCTCGGCGGGCGTCGCGCCGGCGTCGCGGTAATGGGACGCGATGCTGATCGGATTGAAGCGCGGAAGCCGCGCGACCGTGTCCTCGATGAGATCGCAAGCGAGCCGCATCGAGGCATCGATGGGAAACAGCCAGGCCCCGCGCGCTCCGAACTCCTTCAATAGATCGTTTTGCACGGTGCCGCTGATCCGCTCGGCCGCAACGCCCTGGCGCTTCGCCGCCTCCTCGTAGAAGGCGAGGAGGATGGGCGCGGTCGCGTTGATGGTCATCGAGGTAGAAACCTCGCCCAGCGGTATCTTGTCGAACAGATCTTCCATATCGGCGAGCGAGCCGATCGAGACTCCTACCTTCCCGACCTCGCCCTCGGCCTCGGGATCATCGGCATCGAGACCGAGCTGGGTCGGCAAATCGAGGGCCAACGACAGCCCCGTCTGCCCTTGCTCGAGCAGGTAGCGGAAGCGGCGATTCGTCTCGGCGGGAGTACCGAAGCCGGCGTACTGCCGCATCGTCCAGAGTTTCCCGCGGTACATGCTCTTGTGGATGCCGCGGGTATAGGGGAACTCTCCCGGAGCGGGGATGGCGCTCTTCACGTCCTCGGGTCCGTAGACGGGCTTGACCCCGATTCCGCTCCTCGTCTGGAAGGGGGCGCTCACGGCCGGTGTGCCTTCTTGAGGATGACGAGCTCGCGCGTGATCTCCAGCACCACTTCGCCGCGCTGGTTGAGGCCGCGCAGGAGGAACTTGACGACGCCCGCCTTGCCGGGCCCGAGGCCAGGCGCCGGCGCCCCGCAGCGCGCGATGCGCGGATCGTCCTCGGACTTCGCCAGCACGGTGCTCTCGGCGAAGAGCGTGTCGCCGGCGAAGACGGGGTTCAGGTGCCGGCCCTCGTCGTAGCTGAGGATGCAGACCGCGTTCTCCTCGGTCTCCTCGGAGGCGAGGCCTGCGACGAAAGCGAAGACGATGCCGCCGTACACCACGCGCCGGCCGCCGAAGGTCGTGTCCGGCGAATCGATGCACATCTTCTGGTTGAAATGGAGCTGGGCGGTGTTGAGGACGAAGTTCGTCCACAGCATGTGCTCGCCGTCGGAGATGGTCCGGCCGCGCGGGTGCACGATGGTTTCACCGATCGTGAAGTCCTCGTAGAGGTTGTCGTCGCGGGTGAAGCGATGTTCCATGGCGGCGCTCATCGCTCGAGGAGCCTCTTGGCAATGACTTCATACTGGATCTCGCTCGTGCCCTCGAAGATGCGGAACACCCGCGCGTCCCTCCAGTAGCGCTGGGCGGGGAACTCGCGCGAGTAGCCGTACCCGCCGAAGACCTGCATCGCCTCGCTCGTCACGTGCTCGACCATCTCCGCGCAAAAGGCTTTCGCCATGCCGGCCTCCAGATCGCAGCGCTTGCCGGTGTCCTTCATCCGGCACGCATGGTAGGTGAGCTGCCGTCCCGCCTCCACCTGCGTCGCCATCTGCGCGAGCTTGTGGCGGATGACCTGGAACTCTCCGATGGTCTTGCCGAACTGGGTGCGCTCGCCCGCGTACTTGAGCGCCGCCTCCAGCGCGGCCTGCGCGACGCCAACCGCTCGCGCTGCCGTCTGGATGCGCGCGATCTCGTAGGTCGACATCAGCTGGTAGAAGCCTTTCCCGGTCGCGCCGCCGAGGAGGTTTTCCGCCGGGACCTCGTAGCCGTCGAACTGCAGCGAGTAGGAATTCATCCCCTTGTAGCCGATGGTCGGGATGGGGCTTCCCGCGAGCTGCGGTGGATGGAACTTGTCGCCGGGCGTCTTGGGGACGAGCAGGATGGAAAGGCGGTCGTGCTTGCGCGCGGCCTGCGGGTCGGTGACGACGGTGGTGCAGAGGATGTGCGCCTTGTTGGCCCAGGTGCACCAGGTCTTCTCGCCGGTGACGAGGTACTTGTCGCCCTGCTTGACGGCGCGGCACTTGATTCCGGCGGAATCGCTGCCCGCGTCGGGCTCTGTGAAAGCGGCAGCGGGGAGGATCTCTCCCGTGCAGAGGCCGGGCAGGAAACGCTTCTTCTGCTCGTCCGTCCCGTTCGCTTCCACGAGCGAGGCGGTGATGATCATGCGGGTCATCACCGAACCGACCGACAGCCAGGCCTTGGAAAGCTCCTCGGTGGCGATGGCCATCGAGAGCGTGTCGAGCCCGCTCCCGCCGTAGTCCTCGGAGAAGATGAGCCCGAAGTAGCCCAGCTCGGCCATCTTCTTGATGATGGGCATCGGGATCTCGGCGGCCTGGTTGTCGAGCTCGCTCGCGATCGGGACGACTTCGGCGTTGGCGAAGTCGCGGACCGATTCCCGGATTGCCACATGCTCTTCGGTAAGCCCGCCCGCGGAGGGATTCGCGACCGGCATCAGAGGCCTCCGTAGGCGGAGCGCTTCTTCACGAGGATGCGGCGCTCGTAGACGCACACCTCCTCGCCGCGCTGGTTCTTGCCAGTCGTGCGCACGTGCACGATGCCGCGATCGGGCTTGCTCGCGCTCTCGCGCTTGTCGAGCACCTCGCTCGTCGCGACCAGGGTGTCGCCCGGATAGGTGAAGCGGGGAAAGCGCAGGTTCCAGTAGCCGAGATGCGCCAGGGCCTGCTCGGAGAGGTCCTCGACCGTCATCCCGAAGACGACGTTCATGACGAGCAGCGGATGGGCGGGCACCGCCGGATGTCCCATCCGCTCGGCGTGGAGCTTGTTGAAGTAGAGCGGGACCGCGTTCATCGTCGCCGTGGCGAAGAGCTGGCATTCGCCATCGGTCAGGGTCCGGCCCCAGTGATGGGGATACACGGCTCCCATCTCGAAGTCTTCGTAGTACCGGCCGCGCCTGATGAGCCGACGCGGCCCGGCGGGAGCGCTCGCCTGCTCGGGCATCGTCCAAGGGTCATGCTTCCGCTGCGCCGGGTCAAGGGGGCATGCCGCGCTGCGGCGCCGAGTGTACGTGGGGGTCCGCAGACCGTTTGCCATTCGGCGGGTCAGGGCGGGGAGTTAGGCCGGGTGTGTGACCACCGTCATGCATCTTTTGCGCGGGGCCGGGACCGGCGATTACCGAACATTTTGCGCGGTTCCGGTTGTGGGCACGCCGCCGTCACTTCACCCGCTTCACCACGTGCAGACCGAACTGCGTCTTCACGATCCCGCACTCTCCCGGCTTGAGCCGGAGCGCCAGATCCACGAATCCCTGCGCCATGCGCGAGTCGGGCTTCACCGTGTAGACCATGCCGTTGGACGCGCTCCCCGGATCTTCCGAGTACTGCTGCATCATCGGCTCGAAGGGCTGCCCGGCGTTGCAGCGGGCAAGGAGTGTCGAAGCGAGCTGCTCCGCGTCGGTCTGGGTGCGGTTCTGCGCCCGGGGGTCGAGGGGCAGCTTCATGCTGCGGTAGCTCGTTTCGAGCGAGGACCAGCCGAGGAGGACGTGCTGCACTTCGGACAGGTCGGTCTGGGTGTTTCGTCCGAGCACGTCGCCGGATTCGACCGGCTTGCCGGAAGCGCAGGCTGCGAGGAGGAAACAGGCAGCGAGGGTTCGCATGCGCCCCGATTACCATGCCCGTTCGCGCGCCGCGCGAGACGACCGCCCTGCGTGATACGAAGCCGCTGTGAACCGCAGAGCGGCGCTGGCAGCAGCCATCCCCATCGCGTTTTCGGCTCGCGCCGCGGGCCCCGGCACGAGCAAGGCTTCCGGCACCTACGAGGTCGTGCATCTTTGCGATCGCGGCCAGCCATGCCCGCCTGCCGAGCAGCGCCACTTCACGCTGGTCCTGCTCGACGAGCCGGCCGCCGACGAGCCGGCGCCGGGGATCGCAGTCTGCTCCCGCCACAACGAGCTCGCATTGCGCGGGTGCTTCTGGAAGGACGCGGAGCGGGAGGGGACGTTGCGCGAGGTCGCCTGGAGCAAGAAGGGTTCGCGAGTCCGGGCCGGACTCGAGTGCGGTCCCGACTACGGCCAGGACCTCCTCTTCCGTACCGGAGCCACCACCGCGACCTGGAAGGCTCGCTTCTGTTGCGTGCGGCAGCGCAACGGAAAGGAGATGCTGGCGCACGTCGACGCCACCGTGACCCTGAAGCGGGTCGGCGCAGCCGATCCCCAGCGCTGCCGGCGCTGAGCTACTCCAGCGCGGGCATCCCGAGAACCACCTCGGGCTCCACCTTCTCCGCCGCCGCGATGGTCGCGCTGCGGATGCTCTCCGGCGGCGTCCGCACGTCGTGGACGAGCCCGAGCGCCTCGAACAGCCGGATCAGGTAGTAGCTGCCATCGACTTCCCACCAGAAGAAGCCCTGGTTCGCGCTCGACTGGTAGTGGTGGTGGTTGTTGTGCCAGCCCTCGCCCATGGTGATGAGCGCGAGGACCAGGTTGTTGCGGCTGGTGTCCGGCTCGGTCGTCGCATAGCGGCGCGATCCCCAGACGTGGTTCAGCGAGTTCACGACGAACGTGCCGTGCCAGAGAAGCGCGGTGGAGACGAAGAAGCCCCACACCAGCGCGGGCGCGCCGCCGACGAGGAAGAGACCGACGGCGAGCAGCACGGGCGGAAGGAGATGGAAGCGGTTCAGGAAGCGCAGCTCGGGGAAGCGCGAGAGGTCCTTGATCTCCGCGGTGCCGGCGTACTTCTGGCAGAGGATCCAGCCCATGTGGCTCCACCAGAAGCCCTGCTTCGGCGAGTGGATGTCCTCGGGCCCGTCCGAGTACTTGTGATGGTTGCGGTGATGGGCCGCCCACCAGAGCATGCCCTTCTGCGCGCTCATCTGCGCCCAGAAGGCGAGGACGAACTGGAAGGCGCGCGAGGTCTTGAACGAGCGGTGCGAGGCGTAGCGGTGGTAGCCGATGGTGGTGCCGGCCATCCGGAAGTAATAGAGCCCGACCGCGAGGGCCACGAGCTTCCAGGAGACCCCGACGAAGAAGGGCCCGATCAGCGCGATGAGATGGCACGCGAAAAACGGGACCGAGCTGTAGAGATCGAGCTTCTCGTCCCCGCCTCGCGCGAGGGCGCCGGTATCGGACATTGCTAGGGCTCCAATGGGGCCACGAAAGTGGCCCTTCCTGTTTGTAAGGTCCGACTGTCATCGCGGTGTCAGCCCCGCGTGTTTTCTTGCCGGGTACTGAAACGAAGGCGGACTCGCCACCCAACCCTTGACCGCCGGGATTCCTTCCCCCTTGATCTCGCGCCACATCACCCACCCCCAGATGCGCGTCCTCCTCGCGACCGTCCTGCTGTGCGCCTCGGAAGCATCGGCGAAAGAACCCGCGCGCATCGAGAAGCTGACGGTGATTGGCATCAACGACGTCCATGGCGCACTCCTGGAGGCGCCCGCCCACAAGGCGCTCGCCCGCTTCACCGTAGAGCCGGTGGGAGGGGTGGACTGGTTCGCCGGATGGGTAGCTGCCATCCGCTCGGAGGCGCGAGGGCACCGCGGCGAAGCCATCGTGATCGACGGCGGAGACGAGTTCCAGGGAACGCTCATCTCCAACCAGTTCGAGGGCCGCTCGGTGGTCGAGGTCTTCAACCGCATCGGCGTGACCGCCGCCGCGGTCGGCAACCACGAGTTCGATTTCGGCCTCGCCTCGCTCGGCCAGCGCTTCGCACAGGCCTCCTATCCGTTCCTCTCCGCCAACGTATTCGAGAAAGGCACCCGCAAGCGCCCGCCCTGGGCGCGCCCGAGCGTCCTCGTCACGGTAGGCGGCGTGCAGGTCGGCATCGTCGGCCTCACCACCGTCGAGACGCACACCTCGACGAACCCCGCCATCATCGCAAACCTCGACTTCCTGCCCGGGGGACCGTTCGCGGCCCAGGAAGCGGACTCCCTGCGGGCGCGCGGCGCCACCGTCGTGCTCCTCGTCGCGCACATAGGTCCCCTGCCTCCGGCCGGGGAGATCCAGGAGGTGGCCGAGGCGGTGCGCGGGAAGGTCGACGCCATCGTCAGCGGCCACAATCACACCGAGATCGGCCCTCCGCCGCTGGTCGCGGCCGGGATCCCGATCGTGCAGTCGGGGAGCAGGCTCGCCGCTTTCTCGATCATCGAGATCGCCATCGATCCGGCGACGGGACGCGCGGCGGGGTTCGCGGTCAACGAAGGCACGTATCCCCGCCCGGGCGGACCGCAGCCGATCTTCCACACCTTCGAGGGAGCGCCGGCCACCTGGCGCGGGCACAAGGTCCAACCGGACGGCGCCGTCTCCGCCCTGGTCGCGAAGTACGACAAGCAGGTGAAGACCCTGCGCGAGGCGCCGGTCGGCGAGACGCTCGTGGAGTTGCGCAAGTCCGGCAAGGACGGCTCGCTCGGCAACCTCGTCGCCGACGCGCTGCGCTCGGGCGCGGGCGGATCGCTCAAGGCCGATTTCGCGCTGACCAACTCGGGCGGCCTTCGCATCGAGGAGGTGCCGGCCGGACCGATCGCCTTCGGGACCCTCTTCGACCTCTATCCGTTCGACAACCGGCAGGTAGTCGTCACCCTGCACCCAGCCGAGCTTCGCGACGCGCTCGAGGCGGTGCTGCGCGCCCGCAAGCGCCCGCTCTACGTCTCCGGTTTGCGCTACACGATCGATTGGGACCGGTTCTCGGCCGGAAGGGACGTGCGCTCGGTGCCGGCGGGCGCGCTGGTCACGACGCTTTCCGACGCTTCGGGAAAGCTGCTCTGCTCGACCCGCACCTGCACGGCCGCGGTTTGCGACACCGTTTGCGACCCCGGCGCGTACACGGTCTCGACCTCCGATTTCCTCGCCAACGGAGGGGACGGCGTCGTCCTTCCCGCCGCGGCCCGGAAGGTGACCGGGCCGGTGCTGACGCGGGACATCGTGGTGAGCTACGTGAAGGAGCACTCGCCGATCACGGCGGAGCTCGTCGGGGGAGGATCTCCGCGGATCACCGTCGTCGGCAGGCGGGAAAGGCAGGAAGCGCAGTGATCGCCGTCGCTGCCGGCGAGGCATTGGGCTTGCTCTGGGGTCCAGGGCTCGTCTTCCTCGTCTTCATCATCTGGCTCATCCGGCGGGTGGTCCGCGCGGCGCGCACGGAGAGCCGTCTCGAGGAGGAACGGCTGCGCGAATGGATGAAAGGCGAGGTCGCGCAGCTGCAATCGACGAAGGCGGAGCCGCGCCTCATGCGCGTTCCCACGGCGGCCGAGCGGAAAAAGCGCTCAGCGGTGCCCGCCCCCGCCGCTCCCGAGGCCGTGCCCGGCCCCGACATGATCGTGCCGATGCAGGAAGGGCGTCCGGCAGACATCGTCGACAGGATCGGCGTCACCGAGACGGAGCTGAACATCGTCCGGCCACTCTTCCAGAGCGACGGCCCGGCGGGCCCCAAGGTGCTCTGGGTCCGCTCGACCGGATCGCACATCGCCTTCTGCGAGCGCCGCGAAGCCGCGCCGCCCTCGAAGCTGGGGCGCGACGTCATCACCATCGTGAAGGTCGTAGACGGGAAGGTGGTCGGGAAGTGGCAGTTCGGTTGACGCTCAGCGGTGTTCTTCCGCGGTCACGGCGGCTTCGGTCGCGTCGAGCAGCGGCTTCGCGCTGAGGCCGCTTCCCGTCGCATGCTCCATCCACAGATCGGGCGTCACCCTGCCGAACGACGCCGCCCGCTCGAACTGGGCGCCGAAGTCGGCCCCGCGCAGCTTCTGCTCGAGCTGGAAGGCGACGAGGTGACCGATCGGATAGTCCGGCAGATAGAGGAAATTCGCCACCATGTGCGAATAGATGGCGAGAAGGCCGGCGCCCTTCCCGCCCAGCACCGGCGCGTAGCGCTGGTCCCAGAGATCGCGGGCGACGCGCAAGGTGGCCTCGCGCAACTCCGCCGGCGTCGCCTGCGGGTGCGCGTACATGTATCGCCAGACGCCGAGGTCGACGAGACCGACGCCGGCGATCTCCCAGGTGCCCCAGAAATCATTGAGAACGCGAAGGCGCTCCGACTGCGGGTCTGGTTTGGTGAGGCCGAGCAATTCGAGGTCGCGGTTCTGGAAGGTGAAGGCGAGCGCCTCGGTGAAGGCAGTGGCCGGTACGCCCGACAGCAACGTGTGATCGACGAGATAGAGCGAGCAGATCTGCTCGACATTGTGTCCCATCTCGTGGACCGCGATGTTGTAGCCCTTGTAGTCCATTCCGTCGGGATTGATCCGGGTACGCAGGTGCGGATCGTCGCCCCGGCGGGCGCTCTGCAGCGCATGTCCGGACCCCCGCGCCGGATCCACCACGATGTGCGAATCGAAGAAGCGCGCCCGCTCGGGCGCGAAACCGAGGCCCTCGAGAAGCCGCGGGATGTCCTTCTTGTACGCCGCCGCCGTCGGATAGCGGGCCCGGGTCAGGGCGTTCAGCTCCTCCTCCGGATGGCGTGCGCGGGGAAGGAACCCGCTGTACCAGAGGTCGTGCGGCTCGAGCGGTCTGCCGAGCCGCGCGCGAATCAGGGCGGCGACGCGCGGCACGAGCGGCGAATCGACGATGCTCTGCAAGAGCTCTTCCGCCCGCTTCTCGGGAATCTCGCGATCGAAATTGAAGCGGCGATCGATCTCGGTCGGCGCCAGCGGCGAATCCTGATCGGTGCGGCGGGCGGCCTGGAAGTCGGCGAGGATCACCGCATAGCGGGTGTCGGGCTCGCGTTCGTTGGATGCCGAAGGCTGCGCCGGGCGCTTGCCCTGCGCCTTCATCTTCTCCGCCTCCACCTCGCCGCCGGGCGAGAGCGTCACGGCGTTGGCCTGCGGATCCCAATCCACGCGTGGATCGTCGATCACCGCCTTCGGAATGCTCTGATCGACGATGCGCTCCATCGCTGCCCGGATGAGGCGCTGCCGCTCGAGCCCCAACGCGCGGTCCTTCTCCGCGTAGTCCGCCTTGATCTGGTCGCGCAGGTTCCAGTGCGCGAGGAGCCGCACGCCGGCGGGAAAGATCCGCTTCCCGCCCGGCGCGAGGACGTGGTGCATCCACAGGTTGTAGCCCGCGATGTACGCCTCGGCGTCGGCCTGGGCCTTGCTCCGCGCGAGCTGCGCTTCGCCGCTCGGGCGCAGCGCGAAGCGGCGGGTGAGGCGCACCGCCGCCCAATCGCGCCGGCTCCACGACTTGCCCTGGGCGAGCATCTCGTCGAGCGTCGGCAGGGGGAAGTTGAGCAGCGCGATGAACCCCAGCTTGGAGCCGAAGAAGTCGTCGCTCGCGTGGGCGGAGAGATCGAGCCCCGCGAAGACGTCGTCGATGGGCATCTGGGGGCCGAGCTCCAGCTCGCTGAAGCTGCGCATCTCGCGGCCGAGGTCGAGGAAGTATCCGTCGACCTGCTCGAGGACGTACTCGAAGCGGCCGAGGAGCGCGTCGAGGCCTTTCGCATCCGGGACGAACCATTCCTCCGCGAAGGCTTGCAGCCCCTGTGCGTCGCCGTCCTCCTTGCGCCAGAGAAGCCCGACCTGCCTGAGGCCCTGCTCGATACGGGCCCGCTGACCTTCGCCGTGCTTGCGGACCAGCGCGGCGACGATGTCGGGCGAGGGATCGACGTTGCGGTTGGCGCCGGTCAGCACGGCCGCGACCTCCTCGGGCTTGCGGGAGTTTTTCGCAGGATGGCAGGAGGCGAGGAGCGCTGCGCAGAGGAGAAACGGGAGCGGTCGCATGGGCCCGCGCTTGTAGCACGGCCCGGCGAGCGGTTCCCCGACAGGCGAACCCCGGCAAGCGCCTTGGCGAAGCGTGTTTACGATTGCGGTCATGAAAGTGCTCCCTGCCGTGGTCGCCTCGTCGCTCGTCGCCTTTTGCGGATGCTCCTGGCTGCGCCAGATGGCCGCGTCCGGCTTCCAGAAGCCCTCGCTCTCCTTCAAGGACGCCTCGCTCTCCGATGTGACGCTGAGCGGGGCGACCGTGAACCTCGTCTTCACCGTGACCAATCCGAACGATGCCGCGCTCTCCTTGGCGGAGACCGATTACAAGTTCTCGCTGGAGGGCAAGCAGGTCGTCGCGGGCAAGCCGCCTGCCGGCATCCGCATCCCCGCCAAGGGATCGAGCGACGTCACCCTGCCCGCCTCGGTGAAGTTCGCCGATATCGCCGGATCGATCGCCGACTTTCTCCGCAAGGAGCAAGCGAATTACCGCGCCGAAGGCCACATCGGGGTCGACACGCCCATCGGAATCGCCGCGCTGCCGTTCGAGAAGGAGGGAATGGTGCCGCTGCCGAAGCTTCCCGACGTATCGCTCGGGACTCCGAAGATCGGCTCGCTCTCGCTCACCTCGGCGCGCATCGACGTTCCCTTGATCTTCGCGAACAAGAATCCGTTCGCGCTGCCGCTGGGGACGGTCTCCGGCGCCTTGCGCATCGAGGGCGCGGACGTCGGCGAGGTGGGAGCGCAGCCAGTCGGTCGCGTGGGCGCACAGGCAGCGAAGACGGTGACCCTGCCGGTCACCGTTCACTTCTCGCAGGCGATGGCGGCGGCGAAAGCCATCCGCGAGGGACGCGCCCATGTCGCGGTCGACGGGCAGCTCGCCTCGGAGGGCGCCGCGGTGCCCTTCCACGTCGAGCACGACCTGGAGTTCGCCCAGGGCAATTGACGCCGCGTCCGGCGTGGTCCAGAAACGCCCGCCTTGGTTGCGGACCGCGCAGCGTTGGATCGAGGACCTCACCACATGGCCGAACCCGAACTGTCGTTCTTCGCGCGCCTCTGGCTCGCGCTCGTCTGCCTCTTTCGCGTTGTCTTCGACCCGCCGTTCGCGGCGCTCGTCGCCCAGGCACGCGAGCAGAAGGCATTGCCGGCTCCGGCGGCCACTGCAAAGGATTCCGTCCGGGCCGCGCCCGACACGGCCTTGCACCTGCTCGCGCAACTCCAGCGCGAGGGGCGCTTCATCGATTTCTGCGAGGAGGAGATCGCCTCCTTCAGCGATGCCGAGGTGGGCGCGGCCGCGCGGACCGTCCACGGCGGCTGCCGCAAGGTGCTGCGCGCGAACCTGGTCCTGAAGCCCGTCCGCGCCGACGCCGAAGGGGCGGAAGTGACGGTGCCGGAGGGCTTCGATCCCACCTCTGTGCGTCTGACCGGGAACGTGGTCGGTCATCCGCCCTTCCGCGGGACGCTGCGCCACCACGGCTGGAAGGCCGACTCGGTGAAGCTCTCGCCGCCTGGAGCCGGGCAGGACGCGACGCTGCTCGCGCCCGCGGAGGTGGAGCTTCCGTGACGGCTCGCGCCAGCAAAAGCACGGCTTCCGCGGCGGCCCGGTATTCCGTCGGGATCGATCTCGGCACGACGAACAGCGCGATGGCCGAGGTCGATCTGGCTGTGCAGCCGGCGGGGCCAGGAGAGCCGCTGCCCGCGCCGCTCCCGGTCGAGGCGCCGCAGATCGTGTCGCCCGGGGAAGTCGCGCCGCGCGAGCTCTTGCCTTCGTTCGTCTACCTGCCCTCGCCGCACGAAGCGCAGAAGGGAGCGTTCGCGCTCCCCTGGGGCGATCCGGGCCACGTCGTCGGGGCCTATGCGCGGGATCGCGGCGCACAGGTCCCCGGGCGACTCGTCTCCTCGGCGAAGAGCTGGCTTTCGCATCCGGGCGTCGACAAGCGCGGACAGCTGTTGCCGATGGGCGCCGAGGCGGAAGTGCCGCGCATCTCACCGGTCGAAGCGAGCGCGCGCATCGTTTCCCATCTGCGCGCGGCCTGGGACGCAACGCACGAGGACGACAAGCTCGCCGACCAGGCGGTGACGCTCACGGTGCCCGCCTCTTTCGACGCGGCCGCGCGCGAATTGACGGTGCAGGCCGCGGCCCAGGCGGGGCTCGGGAACCTCACTCTCCTCGAAGAGCCGCAGGCCGCGCTCTACGCCTGGGTGCAGTCGGCGGGCGACTCGTGGCGCAAGCTCGTCCATCCCGGCGACGTCATCCTCGTCGTCGACATCGGCGGCGGAACGAGCGACTTCTCGCTCATCGGCGTGGGCGAAGAGGAGGGGCGGCTTTCCCTCACCCGGCTCGCGGTCGGCGATCACATCCTCCTCGGCGGAGACAACGTCGATCTGGCGCTCGCGCACCTCGTGCGCAGCCGGCTCGAAGCCGAAGGACGCAAGCTCGACTCCTGGCAGTTCACCGCGCTGACCCACGCCTCCCGCCAGGCGAAGGAGCATCCCGAGCTTCAATCGCGCGGGAAGGTCCCGCTCGCGATTCCGGGACGCGGGAGCGGGCTCGTCGGCGGAACGGTCCGGACCGAGCTCTCCGTCGCCGAGCTGCGCTCGGTGGTCGAAGGGTTCTTTCCCGACGTGTCGATCGATGCGGCGCCGGCGCAGCAACGACGTCTCGGCCTCACCACCCTCGGCCTGCCCTACGCGCAGGATCCGGCGGTGACCCGGCACCTCGCCGCCTTTCTCCGCAGGGCGGGCGGCGCGGAGAAGAAGAAGGGCGCGAGCTTCCTCCATCCGACGGCGCTCCTCTTCAATGGCGGCGTGTTCAAGGACACCGGTCTCCAGGAAATCGTCGGCAAGCAGGTGGATCGGTGGGTGACCGCGGAAGGCGGAGCCCCGCTCCGGCGCCTGGTCCCGTTCAGCCTCGATCTCTCGGTGGCGCACGGGGCGGCGTACAGCGGCCTCGCGCGGCGCGGTCGCGGCATCCGGATCCGCGGCGGCACTGCCCGCGCCTACTACGTCGGCATCGAATCGGCCGCGCCGGCGGTGCCAGGCTATCCGGCTCCGCTGCGGGCGGCGTGCCTCGCTCCCTTCGGAATGGAGGAAGGGAGCTCGCTGGAGATTCCCGGCCTCGAGGTCGGGGCAGTGGTCGGCGAGAAGAGCTCCTTCCGGTTCTTCGCCTCGAGCGCGCGGCGCGAGGATCAGCCCGGCACGGTAGTCGAGGACGTCTCGGAGTTGCAGGAGCTGCCGGCCATCGAAGCCGAGCTTCCCGCCCGCGAGGGCTCCGCAGGCGAAGTCCTTCCGGTCGGACTGCGCGCCTCGGTGACCGAGGTCGGCACGCTCGCGCTCGAGCTGTTCGCCCGCGACGAGAAGCACGCAGGAGGCGCCTGGAAGCTGGAGTTCTCGGTGCGCGGAGAGTAGCCGTGGCGTTGCGCTACGCCGTCGGGATCGATCTCGGCACCTCGAACACCGCCATCGCCTACGCCCACCTGGAAGCGAAGGATCCCGGCGCGTCGGTAGAGATCTTTCCCCTCCCGCAGCTCGTCGCCGCCGGCGAAGTGACGGCGCGTCCGCTCCTGCCTTCGCACCTGTATCTGCCCGGCGAGCACGAGCTGCCGCAGGGCGCCCTTTCCCTGCCCTGGGAGGAGCGGGCTTTGCCTGCGACGGGCGGAGGCCGCAGGGCCGGAGCATACGGTGACCGGACCGATCCCGCGCCCGCGGTCGGAATCTTCGCTCGCGATCAAGGTGCCCGCGTCCCTGGTCGCCACGTCGCATCGGCGAAGAGCTGGCTGTGCCATCCCTCGGTGGACCGCACCGCGCGCATCCTGCCGTGGGGCGCTCCGCCCGAGGTCGGGCGCCTTTCCCCGGTGGAGGCGAGCGCGCGGATCCTCGCGCACTTGCGCTCCGCCTGGGACAGCGCGCATCCACAGGCGCCGCTCGCCGAGCAGGACCTGGTCGTCACCGTGCCCGCCTCTTTCGACGAAGGCGCCCGCGCGCTCACGCTCCGGGCCGCCCAGGATGCGGGCCTCACCCGCCTCGTCCTCCTCGAGGAGCCGCAGGCCGCCTTCTACGACTGGACGAGGGTGCACCGCGCGTCGCTCGCGGAAGAGCTCGAGGCGGTCCGCCTCATCTTCGTCTGCGACATCGGCGGAGGTACCACCGACTTCACGCTGGTGGTCGCGGATTCGAAGGGCGAGACTCCCACGCTCCGGCGCGTCGCGGTCGGTGACCACCTGCTGCTCGGCGGCGACAACATGGACATCGCGCTCGCGCGGTCCGTCGAGGCGCGGCTGTCCACCAAGCTCGGCGCCGGGCAATGGGGCGCGCTCGTACAGGCTTGCCGCGTCGCCAAGGAGCGGCTGCTCTCGAGCGATGCGCCGGAAGAGCTGTCCGTCTCCATTCCCGGAACGGGCTCGCGGCTGGTCGGCGGCGCGCTGTCCGCTGCGCTCCGGCGCGATGAGGCGCGCACGCTGCTCCTCGACGGTTTCCTGCCCGAGGTGGCTCGCGATGCGGCGCCCGCCCGCGCTGCCCGGGCGACCGGGCTCGCCGAGCTGGGCCTGCCGTACGCAGCCGATCCGGCCATCACCCGGCACGCGGCCGCGTTCCTTCGGCGCCATGCGCCTACCGTTGCCGAAGCCATCGGCACGGAGCCGGGGGAATTGCGGCTCGATGCCATCCTCTTCAACGGTGGGGCTCTCGCCGCCGATGCGCTCGCCTCGCGCCTGATGTCGGTCTTGCAGTCCTGGCAGGCCACGCCGCTCAAGCGGCTCCGAAACGACGCGCCCGATCTCGCGGTCGCGCGCGGCGCGGCCATGTACGGGCTCGTCCGCCGTGGCCTCGGGCTGCGCATCGGCGGCGGAAGCCCGCGCACCTATTACGTCGGCGTGTCGTCCGAAGGCTCGACGGGCGCGCTGTGCATCGTGCCGCGAGGCGCCGCGGAAGGAGATCCGCAGGAGGTCCCCGGCCGCACCTTCGGCCTGGTCCTCGGCAAGCCAGTCCGCTTCCGGCTCTTCGCCGCGAGCGGGTACCGCGCCGAGCAGCCCGGCAATCTGGTCCCCATCGACGAGGACCTGACCGAGTTGCCTCCCTTGCAGACCGTCGTGCAGGGCGAAGGGACCGCGCAGGTGCGGCTGCGATCGGCGCTCACCGAGATCGGCACCCTCGAGCTTTCCTGCGTTGCCGAGGCGGCCGCGTGGAAGCTCGAGTTCCAGCTCCGGCAGTCGTCCGCGGGCGACAACGAGGGCAGCGGCGCCGTCGGGGCGCTCCCCCGCACCATCGACCAGGCCCGCGACGTGATCCAGCAAGTCTACGGAAAGAAGCCCCGCGAGATGCAGGGGCGCGAGGTCAAGGACCTCTGGCGCAACCTCGAGCGCGCGCTCGGCGACCGCGCCACCTGGACGGCGGCGACCAGCCGCGATCTGTGGAGCGTGCTCTGGGCGGGCGCGCAGAAGAGGCGGCGCACCGCCGACCACGAGCGCCTCTTCCTGCAACTGTGCGGATACACTTTGCGTCCGGGGTTCGGCGCGCCCCTCGATTCCTGGCGCTGCGAGCAGGTCTTCACGCTCCTTCCGCAAGGCGTCACCCACCACAAGGAATCGGCGGTTTGGGCGGCGTACTGGATTCACTGGCGGCGCATCGCCGCCGGCCTCGGCGATGCCGAGCATGCCGCGCTGTTCGCCGCCATCGAGGCCCACCTGCGCCCGCAGCCGAAGGGCCGCGTCGCGAATCCGGGAAAGAAGCCGCCGGGCCTCGCGATCGACGAGATGGTGCGTCTGCTCGGCGCCCTCGAACGGCTGGAGCCGGCGAAGAAGGTCGAGGCGGGAGGTTGGCTCATCGACCGCTTGCGCGCGGGCGACGCGCCCGGGGTCGCTTGGGCGCTCGGGCGTCTGGGCGCGCGGGTCCCGGTGGCGGGCGCGGCACACCACACCGTGCCGCAGGAAGTGGCCGCCTCGTGGGTCGAATTCCTGCTCGGGATCGATGCTCCGGAGGCGTCGTTCGCGCTCGCGCAACTGGCGCGGCTCTCCGGGGATCGCGCGCGGGATCTGCCGGACGACTTGCGCGAGCGAGTGGCTGCGACGCTCGAGCGCCGCCGGAGCCCCCCGGAATGGGCGCGCGCCGTGCGCGAGGTGGTCTCGCTGGGAGCGAGCGACGAGCAGCGGATATTTGGGGAGTCGCTGCCGCTGGGGTTGCACCTGGCGTGAACGGCTCTTCGGACGGAGTGATACCGTCCGCTGCGTGACCCGCTACATCCACGGCGAAACGGACCCGGTAGAGATCTCCCGCCTCGAGACCCAGGCCCGCTTCCTCTCCCGCTGGATCCTCGACGGCGTCGAAATCGGTCCGGGATCCTTCGTCCTCGACATGGCCTGCGGGACCGGAGCCATGTCGCGGCGTCTGCGGGCGCGGTTCCCCGACGTGCACCTGTTCGGCTGCGACATCTCCCAGAACCAGCTTCTCGCCGCCCGCGCCGAGCAGGAACGGGTCCGCGATCGCTTCCCGCTCGTCCGCTGCACCGCCGCGGCGCTCCCCTTCTTTTCCACCACCTTCGACGCCGTCCACTGCTCGTGGCTGCTCGAGCACGTTCCGCGGGAGGAGACCATCGCCATCCTGCGCGAGGCGCGGCGCGTGCTCCGTCCGGCCGGAGTCGCCTACCTCTGCGAGGTGGAAAACGAAAGCCTTCTCTTCTGGCCGCGCAACCCGCTGCTCGAGGAGTGCTTCCGGGCGCTCTGGGAAGTCCAGGCGGCGGGCGGCGGGGACCCGATCATCGGCCGCAAGCTGCACGGCCTTTGCACGGCGGCCGGGTACTCACGGACCGACGTGATTCCCACCACCCAGCATTTCCACGCGGGCTCCCCACCCGGCTATTACCACGCAATGATTCATGAATTCGCAGAAATCCTGCGCAGTGCGCAAGACGCGCTGCCGGGCCCCCTGCGCGGTCGCGTCGAACAGGCGTGCAGTGATCTCTACGACCTCGAGCGGCAGCCAGGCTCGTCCTTCACGTACACATTCTTCCGTGCGCGGGCCCACGTTTGACCCTCGCTTGCGAGGTCTGCTACTTCGATTTTGCAACCGGACGGGGGGACCGTCCGATAAACAAGAAGGTCAGCCAATGGCGCAAGGTACCGTCAAGTGGTTCAACGACAGCAAGGGTTTCGGTTTCATCTCGCAGGAGGGCGGCGAGGACGTCTTCGTCCATCACACCGCCATCCAGATGGATGGTTTCCGTTCGCTCACCGAAGGGGAGCGGGTGGAGTTCGAGGTGACGAAGGGACCGAAGGGGCTGCAGGCGCAGAACGTCCGTAAGGCTTAGGCCGCGCCCGAAAGCGCCGTTCTTCTACGAGGGCCGTCCGGCGGAAGCCGGGCGGCCTTCGCGCTTTCTAGACGCCGGCCTGGCTAGGCGGGGCGTCGGCGCGCCAGCGCGCGCAAGTCGAGGTGCTGCTCGGCGAGATCGACCTCGTCGAGGCGCTGGCGGTGCGCGGTGAGCAGATCGCTGCGGGTCAGCATGCCGAGGACCTTGCGAGGCTCGTCGCGGGAAACGACCGGCAGCCGGCCGACCCCTTCGCGCACCATGTGATCGGCCGCCTCCCGCAAGGTGCTGTCCTCGAAGACGATGGCCGCGCTGCGGCGGAGGAGGGCGCGTACCCGCTCCGAGCCCGGCACCCGCGGATCGAGCAGATCGCGCCGCGTGACCACGCCGACGAGGAGTCCGTCCCCGTCGACGACCGGGAATCCCTGGTGGGTCGCACCGCGCTCGCCGGACTGCGCGAAGGCGCGTACCTCGTCGAGCGACTGATCCGCCCGCAGCGCCACCACCGGCTTCGCCGCCGCGGCGCCGGCCTGGATCTGATCGAGGAAGTCGGCGGCGTACTCGCCGGGAACCCGCACGCCCCGCCGGGCGATCTTCTCGGTCATGATCGTGTTGCGCATGAAAAGGCAGGAAATGAGGAAGGCCGCGCTGCAGCCGCCCAGGAGCGGCAAGAGCCCCATCGGTTGCCTGGTGGTCTCGAAGGCGAAGATCACCGAGGCGAGCAGCGCCCTGGACGCTCCGGTGAACATCGCCGCCATGCCCACCAAGGCGGCTACCCGCACGTCGATCCCGAGATGGGGGAAGAGGGCGAGCGAGAGCGCTCCGAGCGAAGCACCCAGGCCGCCTCCGATGGTGAAGAGGGGCGCGAGCGTACCTCCCGAAGTGCCGCTTCCGAGCGAGACGCACCAGGAGACGAACTTCACCACGCAGAGGATGGCGACGGCGCGAATGGTGAGGTCGCCGGAGAGGATGCTGTCGATGTTGTCGTAGCCGACGCCGAGGGTACGCGGGACGAAGTACCCGCAAATGCCGACCACGACGGCGCCGATGGCCGGCCACCACATCCAGTGGACGGGGAGGTGCTCGAAAGCGTCCTCGACCCAGTAGACTGCGCGGGTCACGCCCAGCGACACGACGCCGACGAGGGCGCCGAGGACGATGTAGGTGACGAGCGTCGAGGCGTGGGGCTGCCCCAGATTCGGCATGGCGAAGGCCGGCGCCGACCCGACGAAAGCGATGCGTACCCCTGTTGCCGTTGCCGCCGCCAGGCAGACCGGGATGAGCGACCTCGGCCGGAGCTCGAAGAGTAGCAATTCGACCGCGAGCAGCACCGCCGAGACGGGACTGCCGAAGGTCGCTGCCATGCCGGCGGCCGCCCCCGCGGCCAATAGCGTCTTGCGTTCGGCGCCGGTGGTCTTCAGCACCTGTCCGAGGAGCGAGCCAAGCGCGCCGCCGGTCGCGATGATCGGACCTTCCGCGCCGAAGGGGCCGCCGGTGCCGATGGCGATGGCCGCGGAGATCGGCTTCAGCAAGGTGAGGCGGGCCGGGATCCGGCTGCGGTTGAGCAGTACCTGCTCCATCGCCTCGGGAATGCCGTGACCGCGGATGGCCGCCGACCCGTAGCGGGCCATGAGCCCGACCACGATGCCGCCGAGGACGGGAACGACGATCACCCACGCGCCGAGGTGATTGTCCGCCGGCGAGGTGAACTGGGCTGCGAAGCGGCCGTAGAAGGCGACATTGGTGACCAGTCCGATGAGACGGGTCAGCGCCTGGGCGACAAAGCCCGCGGCGACGGCGACGAGAACCGCGAGGGCGCTGATGAGTACCACCCGCGCATCGACGAGCGACCGCTCCGCCGGAACCCGGGCGGCCTCCAGCGTGGGAGCGAGCGAGGGTGCCACGGGAAGCGCGTCGGTCGTCGCTCCCTTGATGACGTCGTCTACCGGCATGTGGCGCGCTTATAGCGCGGCGCGCGCGTGGGTGTAGGTAATTCGTTTTGGTATGGATTCCGACGTCCGTCAGTGGACCGCGAAAGCGCGAGCGAGCTTGCGCAGCTTGGGCTCGGCCATCTTCCGCGACAGGCGCGTGGCGCGTTTGCGGGCGCTGCGTTTCTTGGCGAGGAGGATGGGAGTCGCTCCGCGGCCCACGGCGAGCAGATCGAGGAGGGCTTTCTCGCAGGCGCCGCGCTTGCGGCCCTTGCACGCGATCAGCTCCTCGACCGTCTCGAAGTGCTCGGGCAGCACCTTGCCGTCGTATGCCGAGCTCAGGATCGACGGCCAGATGTACGACGACTTGCACACCGCCGGCGTGTTCCCGAGATGGGACGCGGTCTCCTTGACGGCGGCGCTCAGCATCTTGCGCTTGTCGGTGACCCCCGGGACGAGCTCGCTGTGCAAGCGCGCGAGGATGTTGGCGCAGATCATCGTCCCCGCCCAGGTGCGGAAATCCTTGGCGGAGAAGCGTTCGCCCATCGTCTCCTTGATGTACTCGTTGATGTGGTGCCGATGGACGTCCACCTTTTCTCCATCGCCGTTGCGGAACTGGAATACGTCCCGCCCTGGTACCTTCATCAGCTCGCGCACGATTCGTGCGACGCGGCGATCGCGTAGCTCGCTTTGCTGACGTTGGCCGGATTTTCCTTCGTAATCGAAGCGCACCGTGTCGCCGCGCACCTCGACGTGCCGCTTGCGCAGGGTGGCGATGCCGAAGGAGCCGTTCTCCTTCGCGTAGATGTTGCTGCCCGGGCGCATGAAGCAGGTGGAGAGGATGCGGAGGATGCAGGCCATCACCTTTTCGCGGGGAAGGCCGGGAAGCTTGAGGTCCGCTTCGATGCGTTTGCGCATCCGCGGCAGCGCGTGGGCGAAGGCGACGAGTCGATCGAATTTCTTCTCTTCGCGCTCGCGAACCGCCTGGTCTCCGTAGCGATATTGCCAGCGCCCCGCCTTGTCCTTGCCGATGGCCTGCAGCCGGGCGCCGGGCGAGCGGCTGGCCGCCACTTCCGTCCAGGCGGGCGGGATGGCGAGCGACTGCAAGCGCTTCAGATCGCCGCGCGCGGCCCCTCTCCAGCGGAAGCCCTTTTTCGGGCTACCGAGGCGATGGATCCCGGTCGCCTGCAGTTTCTCGACCAGCGTCACCGCGTTTCAATCTGCGATGCGGCCGTCCGTCGTGCACGGTTACGAATCAGGACCGAGCGAGCGCCGCCACGTCGTCGGCGAGGGCGAGCGATGCCGTCAGGCCCGGTGACTCGATTCCGTACAAGTTCACCAGCCCGGGGACGCCGTGCTCCGACGGGCCTTGCAGAAGGAAATCCGCGTTGGGTTTTCCGGGACCCACGATCTTGGGACGGATCCCCGTGTAGCCGGGCTCGAGCGCTCCGTCGCGCAGCCCCGCCCAGTAGCGACGGATGGCGGCATAGAACGCGCTGGCCCGCGACTCGTCGAACGAATAGTCGATGGTGGAAACCCAGGTCACGTCGGGCCCGAAGCGCACGTGCCCGGCGAGGTCGAGCGTCACGTGGACGCCGAGGCCGCCGCCGCTCGCCACCGGATAGACGAGGTGCGAGAAGGGCGACGGTCCTTTGAGCACGAAATAGTGGCCCTTCGCGTAGAAGGTCTCCGGAATGGATGCCGGCGGTATACCTTCGATCGATCGGGCCAACGACTGCGCGTGGAATCCGGCCGCGTTCACGAGCGTGCGCGCCACGAGGGTGCCATTGGAATCTCCGCCCACCCGTAGCTCGATGCCGGATCCGGTGACGCGCCCGCCGAGGACGGGCGCGTGGCGGGCGAGGCTCGCCCCGGCCTCCCGCGCGTCCTGCGCGAGCGCGCGCATCAGCCCGTGGGCATCGAGGATTCCGGTCGACGGCGAGAACAGGGCGCGGACGCAGCGCACTTCCGGCTCCATCCGGTAAGCTTCTTTGGCATCGAGCCATTCCAGGTCGCCCGCGCCGTTTGCGTGCGCCGTCTTCTTGTACGACTCGAGCGAGGCGATCTCCGCTTCGCTGGTTGCGACGATGAGCTTCCCGATGCGCCGGTGCGGAATCCCCTTGTCGGCCAGATACGCGTAGAGGGCGCGGCGCCCGCGCTCGCAGGATCGGGCCTTGAGCGATCCCGGCGGGTAATAGAGGCCCGCGTGGATGACTTCCGAGTTGCGGGAGCTGGTATGGGTCCCGAAATCCTTCTCGGCCTCCAGGAGCGCCACCTCGCGCCCGAGAAGGGCGAGCGCGCGGGCGCAGGCGAGCCCGACCACCCCTCCGCCGACCACGACAGCGTCCAGCTTCTCGACCGTCACACGGTCAATCTACCGCCTGCCAGCGGAGTCCCCGAAACGAAAGGGTCGGCGCGGCATCCAATGACTCGTATTTGCAGCGCCCTGCGAGCGAGGCGCCCAGGAAGCCGCTTGCTTGATTTTCGCGGCCGGGCACGGTAGGGAGCGCGACCCAAAACTCGCGGAATGCAACTTGCCGGGTAGGTTGTTGTCGGCATGATCCGAAGGCAGTCGAAAGCAGGAATCCAGAGAGAAGGACCACGTGGCGACCACAGACCTCATCCGCAACATCGGCATCAGCGCCCACATCGATTCGGGCAAGACGACGCTGTCCGAGCGCATCCTCTATTACACCGGGCGGATCCACGCGATCCACGAGGTGAAGGGGAAGGATCAGGTCGGCGCCAAGATGGACTCGATGGAGCTCGAGCGCGAGAAGGGCATCACCATCCAGTCCGCCGCCACGTACTGCGAGTGGGACGTCACCGACGAGTCGCGCCCGACCCACAACATCAACATCATCGACACCCCCGGACACGTCGACTTCACCATCGAGGTGGAGCGCGCGCTCCGCGTGCTCGACGGCGCCATCCTCGTCCTCTGCTCCGTCTCGGGCGTGCAGTCGCAATCGATCACCGTCGACAGGCAGATGCGGCGCTACAAGGTTCCGCGCCTCGCCTTCATCAACAAGATGGACCGTTCAGGCGCGAACGCCTTCCGCGTCACGCAGCAATTGCGCGAGAAGCTCAACCACAACGCCGTGCTGGTCGAGTACCCCATCGGCGCCGAGGACAAATTCAAGGGCGTCGTCGACCTCGTCCGCATGAAGGCCTGCTATTACGACGGCGAGAACGGCGAGAACATCCGCGTCGAGGACATCCCCGCCGACATCCTCGAAGAGTGCAAGAAATACCGGCACGACATGATCGCCGCCGCGGCTGACTTCGACGACGAGCTGACGGAGCTCTTCATCGAGGAAAAAGACCCGCCCGTGGAAACGATCAGGCGCGCCATCCGCAAGGGCACGCTCCAGCTCAAGCTCACCCCCGTCTTCTGCGGCTCCGCCTACAAGAACAAGGGCGTGCAGCAGCTTCTCGACGGCATCGTCCACTACCTCCCCAATCCGGAGGAGGTCGTGAACGAGGCGCACGACCAGCGCAACGAGGAGCAGAAGGTGGTCCTGGCGAGCGATCCGAAGAAGCCGTTCGTGGGACTCGCCTTCAAGCTCGAGGACGGAAGATACGGTCAGCTCACCTATATCCGCATCTATCAAGGCCGCGTCGCGAAGGGTGACTTCATCGTCAACTCGCGCGACGGCAAGCGGGTGAAGGTCCCGCGGCTCGTCCGCATGCACTCCGACGAGATGCACGACATCGATGCCGGCCAGGCCGGCGACATCATCGCGCTCTTCGGGGTGGACTGCTCCTCGGGCGACACGTTCACCGACGGCACCATCCATTACACGATGACGTCGATGCACGTTCCCGACGCGGTCATCTCGCTCGCCATCGCTCCCAAGGAGAAGGCGGGCTCCGCCAACTTCTCCAAGGCGCTGAACCGCTTCACCCGCGAAGATCCGACCTTCCGGGTCCACCGCGACGAGGAGTCGGCCCAGACCATCGCCTCGGGCATGGGCGAGCTCCATCTCGAGATCTACATGGAGCGCATCAAGCGCGAGTACGGCTGCGAGGTCGTGGTCGGCCAGCCGCAGGTCGCCTACCGCGAGACCATCCAGCAGAAGGCGGACTTCCACTACACGCACAAGAAGCAGACCGGCGGGTCGGGCCAGTTCGCCCGCGTGGTCGGCTACCTCGAGCCGCTTCCACCCGATTCCGTCGAGCAGTACGAGTTCGTCGACGACGTGGGCGGCGGCGCCATTCCCCGCGAGTTCATCCCTGCTTGCGACAAGGGCTTCAAGGAGGCGGTCAAGAAGGGCTCGCTCATCGGCTTCCCGGTGGTCGGCGTCCGCTGCGTGATCAACGACGGCCTCGCCCACGCGGTGGACTCCAGCGAGCAAGCCTTCAAGACGGCCGCCCTGATGGGCTTCCGCGAGGGCTACGAGAAGGCGAAGCCGGTCATTCTCGAGCCGATCATGAACGTGGAAGTGCAGGTGCCCGAGGAGTTCCAGGGCGCGATGGTCGGTCAGGTCAACCAGCGACGCGGAGTCATCCAGTCGACCGAAACCGTCGAAGGCTACGCGGTCTGCACGGCCCACGTTCCGCTCTCCGAGATGTTCGGCTACTCGACGGACCTCCGCTCCGCGACGCAGGGCAAGGGCGAGTTCTCGATGGAGTTCGCCAAGTACCAGCCGGTACCCCGCGCGACGCAGGAGCAGATGATCAAGGAGTTCCGGGAGAAGCAGGCGGCGGGAAAGAAGTAGTTCTCATTCTTCGCGGACGACCCCGCAGCGTCACTGCCTGTGCGTGAACCGCGGATGTTTCATGGCGTCCGGGTTGACCACGTTGATCGGCTTCCCCGCCGCGAAGGCGAGGATCTGATCGAAGATGTCCGCGAACTGCACTTCCCATTCGTCCCGCGTCACGTACCCGAGATGCGGCGTGCAGATGGCGTTGTCGAGCGAGAGCAGCGGATGCGCGCCGCCGAGCACCGGTTCGTGCTCGTAGACGTCCACGGCAGCCTTCCCGGGACGCCCGGCGCGGAGCGCGGCGGCGAGCGCGCCCGGCTCGACCAGTCCCGCCCGGCTCGTATTCACGAAGAGCGCGTCCGGCTTCATGCGCGCGAGGTCAGCCGCAGTGACGATGCCGCGCGTGGCGTCCACGAGCCGCATGTGGAGCGTCACCACGTCGCACTCCGCGAAAAACGCCTCCTTGCTCGCCGCGGCTACATGCCCGTCGGCCTGCGCCTTCTGCCGCGACGCTTCGCGGCCCCAGACCTGCACGGGCATCCCGAACGCGCGCGCGTAACCCGCAATGACCGATCCGATGCGCCCGTAGCCAAAGATGCCGACGGTCTTGCCGCGCGCGGTGGACCCGACGGCGATTTGCCATTCGCCGGCCCTGAGCGCCGCGACCTGCTGAGGAATGTCTCGGAGCCCGGCGAGGACGAGGGCCCAGGTGAGCTCTGCTGTCGAATAGGACGGCGTGCCTGGATGCATGTCGGAAGAAACGACGATGCCGAGGGCCGTGCAGGCCGCTACGTCGATGTGAGGATACACGCTCCGCTGGCTGATCAACCGGAGCTTCGGCAGTCGCTCGAGGAGCGGCGCTCGGATCTGCGTCCGCTCCCGGATGAGAACCAGCGCCTCGACGTCGGCGAGGCGCCTTCCGAGCACGTCCCTATCCTGCACATGATCGGTGAAGACCTGGACGTCGTGGCCAGCGAGCTTCCGGAAAACGGAGAGGGTTCGCACCGTGTCGCGGTAGTCGTCCAGGATCGCGATCCTCACGGCGCCGCTCCCCGGCAGCAGCAGCGTTCTCTATAGTGCCCGTCCATGAGGGCCTCCGACATCGCCCCGAGCGGCAAGCTGCGCGTCGGGCTCAACTACCAGAACTTCCTGCTCGTCGCCGGCGACGGACCCGACGGCGAGCCGCGCGGCGTGGCGCCCGACCTCGCGCGCGAGCTCGCCCGCAGGCTCGAGGTGCCAATCCAGTACGTGCGCTTCGACACGGCCGGCAAGCTCTTCGACGCGGTGAAGGCCGGGCAATGCGACGTCGGGTTCCTCGGCAACGAGCCCCAGCGCGCGAGCGAGGTGGCATTTACCGGACCATATCTCGAGATCCCGGTGACCTTCCTGGTGCCGGAAGGGTCGCCGATCCGCGCGATCGCCGACGTCGATCGCAACGGCTTGCGCATCGTTGTATCGGAGCGGAGCGCGTACGACCTCTACCTCAGCCGGTACTTGAAACAGGCGGAGATCGTGCGGGCGCCCGGGATCGCGGCCTCTTTCGATTGGTTCGTGGAGCGGAAGCTCGAACTCCTGGCGGGCCTGAAGCCCAAACTCATGGAGGAGAACGCCCGCCTTCCGGGATCTCGCATCCTCGAGGGACAGATCACCGGCGTGCAGCAGTCGATCGCAGCGCCCAGCGGCAGGGACGCCGCCGCCCGGTACTTGCGCGAGTTCGTCGACGATGTGAAGCGCTCGGGTTTCGTCTCCGCCGCCATCGCGAAGAACGGCGTGAAAGGCGTGAACCTCACGTGACCGCGCGCTCGAGCTGCGAATCAGGCTCGAGCCGGAACCAATCCTTGACAACACTGTCAATCTTGACGATGATGTCAAAGATAGACTGGAGGCGAGCGCAAACGGCGGGCGTGCGGCAGTTCGACGAGCAGGAGTTGGTCGCCACCGCGCTCGACGTGTTCTGGCGGAAGGGCCTGCACGACGCGACCATGCAGGACCTCGCCGATGCAACAGGCGTCCAGCGCGGCAGCCTTTACAACGCCTACGGCGACAAGGAAGCGATTTTCTTGCGTGCTTTCGATCAGTACGTTGCGCAATTCCTGGAAGCGGCCGGTGATGCGCTCGCCCGGGGCGACGCTGCGACCAGGCTCCAGAAGTTCTTCGACCTGATCATCGTGAACATGACGAGCGGCTCACCTCCGCGGGGTTGCTTGACGACGCGTACCGCGCTCGATGCGGCTAGCACGGCAGTGCAGAAGCGCGTGCAAGGTCTTCTCGGCCGACTCGAGCAGCTCATCGGCAAGGCGCTCAGCTCCGCTCCCGGCGAACGCCCAGCGATCGATGCAAATCGGCTTGCTCGTGTCGTCGTGACGTTCACGAGAGGGCTCGCCGTGATGGAGCGCGCTGGATACGGCCGCAAGCAGCTGAAGGAAGCCGCCGGGACTTTCGTCGATGTCCTGGTTGGCGCTGCCTGAGGGCGGCGTAGGGGTGAATCGGATTTCGTTTGGCACTGTTTCTGGAGGAACCGATGCCCGTGATGCGGATCTCGTTGCGCGCCGATACCCCGGCCGACACCCAGCGGGCCATCGCCGACGGCGTGCACCGCGCCATGGTGGAAGCCATCGGCATTCCGGAGAATGACCGGTTCCAGATCATCGAGCGGCTCCCTGCCGAGGCGCTGATCGCCGACCCGGACTACCTCGGAGTAAGGCGGCAGAACGTGGTCTTCGTGAACATCACCCTGGTGCCGCGCAGCTCCGAGATGAAGGCGGCGCTGTTCGCGGGCATCGCGAAGCAGCTGGCCAAGGCCGGAGTGCGTGGCGAGGACGTCTTCGTCACCCTCACCGAGAACGGCCGGGACGACTGGTCGGTCGGGAACGGACAGCGGCAGCTGCTGGACGAGAAGTTGTTGCGCCAGCACGGCTGGATCCCGCCGGCTCCGGGCCGATAGACAGGCTACAGCTCGGAGCGGCGCTCCCCGTGGTCGTGCTGGTGGTCGCCGTTTACGCAGGGTAGTTTCGGGCGGCGCCATCGCCGGCGACCAGCATCATGGCACCCGACTTTCATTGGACTGACGCGACGGAAGAGGCCCTGCGCGCCCAGGCCGCGGCGTTTCTCGCGACGTTCCCGGCCGAGCAGCGGCGCGTCGCCCGATTCGCCATCGACAGCCCTGAACGCCTCGACTGGCACTACGTGCCGCGTGCGCGGCGCGGCATTGCACTCGGTTCGATGGACGCGCGCCAGCGCGCCGCCGCTCACGCACTCCTGCGCGCAGCGTTGAGCGATGCCGGTCATGGGAAAGCGACGGAGATCTTCGCGCTCGAAGCCATCCTCGGGCGCATCGAGAAGTTCTCGCGGAACCGCGATCCGGACAACTACTCCTGGACGGTGTTCGGCGCTCCCGAGGACGCGTCAGGGCCCTGGGGTTTTCGCGTCGAGGGGCACCACGTGTCGCTCAACTTCGCATTCGCGGCCGGCGGCGAAGCCGTCACGCCTTCCTTCCTGGGCGCGAACCCGGCCCGCGTACCGTCCGGTCCACTCGAAGGACAGCGCGTGCTCGGTGCTCAGGAGGATCTCGCGCGCGAGCTCGTTCGCGGGTTCGCTCCGGCGCACCGGGCACGGGCGATCATCGGCACGCGCTCCCTCGGCGACATCGTGACGGGTCCCGGTCGCGGCGATGCCCTCCGAACGCCCGTCGGCCTGGCGATCGGAGAGATGGATGCCCCGCATCGCTCGCTCGCGGAGCGGCTCATCGACGAGTTCGTCAGAAACCTGCGAACCGAGCTCGCCGAAGCGCAACGCGCGCGCATCCGCGAAGCCGGCCTCGAGGCCATCCATTTCGCCTGGGCAGGTCCGCTCGAACCCGGTCGCGCCCACTACTTCCGCATGCACGGCCCGCGCCTGTTGATCGAGCACGACAACACGCAGAACGACGCGAACCACGTCCATTCGGTGTGGCGCGACCCGACTCGCGACATGGGCCTCGACATCCTCGCGGAGCACTACAAGAGTGGACACCACGGGGCTCCGTAGACGCACGTTCACGGGCACCCAAGCTTCATCCCATCGGCGCTTGACCATCCTTATATCCATGTGTATGTATATGCACGCCAATGCAACTTGACGCCTTCCAGACCCTCGCCGACCCTACCCGCCGGCGCATCGTCGAAAGCCTCCGCAAAGGTGAGCGGCAGGTTTCCGAGATCGTACGCGAGGCTGGAATCCACCAGTCCGGCGTCTCCCGGCACCTCGGGATCCTTCACGATTCCGGCTTCGTCACCGTGCGGCCGGAGGGGCAGCGGCGTCTCTACGCGCTCAGGCCGGAGCCGTTTCGCGAGCTGGAAGGCTGGCTTTCGCAATACCGGAACCTCTGGGAAGCGCGGCTCGACCGGTTCGGTGCCGCGCTGGAACACCGACGCAAAGCGAGGAGGCCGAAGAAATGACCGCCGTGCAGAACATCGTCATCGAGCGCACGTACCGCGCGACCGTGCAGGAGATCTGGGACCTCTGGACCACCAAGGACGGATTCGAATCCTGGTGGGGGCCGGAAGGGTTCCGGGTCGAGGTGCACGAGCTCGACGCGCGGGTGGGCGGCGCGCTCCGCTATGACATGATCGCTTCGTCGCCGGAGGCGATCGAAGGCATGAAGCGCATCGGGCAGCCGCCCGTGGTCAAGACGCACGGGAAGTTCTCGGAGCTGAAGCCGCGAGAGCGACTCGCGCTGACGCACGTGATCGACTTCTTTCCCGGCGTCACGCCGTACGAGAACACCATGGTCGTCGAGCTGTTTCCCACAGGGAACAGCGTGCGCATGGCCGTCACGCTGAGCCCCATGCATGACGCAAGCTTCTCGCAGATGCAGCGGGACGGCCTCACGAGCCAGCTCACCAAGCTCGATCGCCGGTTCGCGCGTTAGCACCTCGCCGTCGCCCGGGCTTCTCGCCTATCGTGGAGGCGTGGGCATCGCCGACGAGTGATGGTCCACGATCATCCATCTCCCGCCTTGCTTCACGAACGTGAAGCTGTACCGCGCCGGCAGCGTCTTCGCCTCGCCGTCCTTGGTGAACGAGAACGTGTAGTAGCCGGTGTTGACCGCGGTGGCGCCGTAGACGCGGATCAACTGGTCGCCGAACGTGACCTTGAGCCCGGGCAACGCCTTGAAGGCCGTCACGAAATAGTCGCGCAATGCCGCTCGATCCGCTCGCAGCTTCGGAGAGAGCGTCCCCCAGAGCACGCCATCAGGCGCATACAGCTCCAGGACCTTGTCGGGATCGTTCTGCCCTAGCCTCTGGGCCCATTCGGTCGTCGCGCCCGCGACCTCCTCCTTGGGCCCAGCAGAGGCCGCGAACGACGCGGCAGCGATTAGCAACAGAACAGCGGGAATCGATTGGCGGAATCTCATGGCTCTCTTCCCCCTTGGAAACGTGCCCGACGCCGTACGCGCCTGGGCGGCTCGGCGCAAGAGCCAAACGCCATAGCGGGCCACCTACTTGCGAGTCAATGCGTGACGTGCAAGACGGCGGTGCATGAACCCAAGAGCCAGATCGTTCCTGCCGCTCCCGTGCGCCGCGCTCCTCGCCGCAGCGTGCGCCTCGACCTCTTCGAACAGCGGGGGCCCCGCTGCAACGACCGCGCAGGCCCCCGCCAAGAATGCCGCCGGACCCTCCGCCTCGGGCCTGGATCTCGAGGGGATGGACCGTTCGGTGAAGCCCGGCGACGACTTCTTCCGGTTCGCGAACGGCGGCTGGTACGACAGGACGGAGATCCCGCCCGACCGCGCCGTGTTCGGCATGTTCTCCATACTCACCGAGCTGACTGCGAAGCGGACCGCGGACCTCATCGCCGAGGCGAGCAAGGGCGATGCGCCGGAGGGCTCGGAGGCGCGCCAGATCGGCGACGCGTACGCGAGCTTCCTCGATGAGGACCGCATCGCGCGGCTGGAACTCGGGCCGCTGCGGCCGACGTTCCGGGCGGTACAGGCGATCGGAGACCAGAAGGCGCTGTCGCGCTACCTGGGCGGACAGCTGCGCGCTGACATGGACGTGTTGAACGCGGGCAGGCTGTTCACCGACAACCTGTTCGGGCTCTGGGTCGCGCAGGACCTCGACGAGCCGTCGAAGTACTCGCCCTTCCTGCTCCAGGGCGGCCTCGCCATGCCCGACCGCGAGTACTACCTGAACCCCTCGCAGCGGATGGCCGACCTGCGGGCGCGCTACACGCCGCACGTCGCCGCGATGCTGAAGCTCGCCGGTGTCGTCGACGCCAACGCGAAGGCGGCGCCCATCGTCGAGCTGGAGCGTCAGATCGCGACGGTGCACGCGTCGCGCACCGAATCGTCCGAAGTCGAGAAGGGCAACAACCACTGGACCCGCAAGCAGCTCGAAGAGAACGCACCAGGGATCGACTGGGCCGCCTTCCTCGGCGCCGCCGGGCTCGACAAGCAGCCGGTGTTCGTCGCTTGGCAGCCCGGCGCGATCACCGGCATCGCGAAGCTCGTCGGCAGCGTGCCGGTCGCGACGTGGAAGGACTACCTGATCTACCACGCGCTCGAGCACCATTCAGCCGTCCTCCCGCGCGCGTTCGTGCAGGAGCAATTCGAGTTCCACGGCAAGGCTCTCACGGGCGCGCAGGTGCAGCGCGAGCGCTGGAAGCGCGCCATCGACATGACCGACCTCGCGCTCGGCGAGGCGGTTGGGAAGCTCTACGTCGCGAAATGGTTCCCCGCCTCGGAGAAGGCGCGCGCCGAGCAGATGGTCAAGAACATCATCGCCGCCTTCGGACGGCGCATCGACGCGCTCGACTGGATGGCACCGCAGACCAAGGAGCGGGCAAAGGCCAAGCTCGCGGTGCTCAAGGTGGGCGTTGGCTACCCCGACAAGTGGCGCGATTACTCAGGCCTGCGAGTGGTCCGCGGCGACGCCCTCGGGAACTTCCAGCGCTCCGAGAAGTTCGAGCTCGACCGCGCGCTGGGTCGCCTCGGCCAGCCCGTCGACCGCGGCGAATGGGTGATGAATCCGCAGCTCGTGAACGCCGTGAACCTGCCGGCCATGAACGCGCTCAACTTCCCCGCCGCGATCTTGCAGCCGCCGAATTTCGACCCGAAGCGGCCCGAGGCCGTCGACTACGGCGCGGTGGGCGCGGTGATCGGGCACGAGGTCTGCCACTCGTTCGACAGCGAGGGCGCCCTCTTCGACGACACGGGCCACCTGCGCAACTGGTGGACCCCCGAGGACTTCGCGCATTTCAAGGACTCTTCGAACCGGCTGGCGGCGCAGTTCGAGGCGTACCATCCTTTCCCCGACGTCCATGTGAACGGACGGCAGACGCTGGCCGAGAACATCGCCGACGTGGCCGGCCTCGCCGCGGCGCTCGAGGCGTACCACATCTCCCTCGGCGGGAAGGCCGCGCCCACCGTCGCGGGCCTGTCGGGAGATCAGCAGTTCTTCATCGGGTTCGGGCAGACTTGGCGCTCGAAGCTGCGCGAGGCTGCGCTGCGCCAGCGCCTCGTCGTCGACGGACACGCGCCGCCCGAGTACCGCGCCGACACCGTCCGCAATCTCGACACGTGGTACCAGACATTCGACGTGAAGCCCGGCGACAAGCTGTACCTCGCCCCCGACCAGCGCGTCCGCGTCTACTGAGGGCTGGGCATGTGAACGCGCGGTAAGATGCGCTCATGGCGAATCCCCCGTCCGCCGGTCCCGCGAAAGACGTGTCCGCGGACGTTCCGTTGCCCCCGGTCGAGCCGGACATCGGCACGATGATCGCCGCGCGCGCCGCGCAGGATCCGGGGCGCGCCGTGATCCGCTTCCGCGATGCGTCGGGCAAATGGAACGATCTCTCCTGGGCCGAGCTCGACCGACGCCGCCTCGGCATCGCGGCGGGGCTGCGCGGGCTCGGCGTTGGCCCGGGCGATCGCGTCGCCTTCGTCTCCCACAACCGCGTCGAGATGCTGCTCGTCGAGCTGGGCGTGCTTTCGCTCGGCGCTACCGCGGTTCCCATCTTTCCCGACTACGGGGAGCGCACGCTCGCGCACTGCCTGCGCGACAGCGGCGCGCGGCTAGTCGTCTGCGGGACCGCGGCGCAGCAGCAGCGGGTCGCGGCGCAACCCGGCGTCGACCGGGTGGTGGTGCTCGACGGGCGTCCCATCCCTGACGAGCGCGCCGTCGGATTGCCGACCCTGGAGAGCGCGGCGACCCGCACGCTTCTCGCCGAGACGGCGGCGGCGCCCAGGCCCTCCCCGGACGACGCCGCGTATCTCCTCTACACGAGCGGCACCACCGGTGAGCCGAAGGGCGTCCTCCTCACCCACCGCAACGTGCTCTCGCAGCAGGCCGCCGTCGCCGCCGTCTGGGACGTGACCGAGCGCGACGTCTTCCTCGGGTATCTGCCCTGGCACCACTGCTTCGGCGCGCTCTTCGAGCGCTACATGGCGCTCTACCAGCGCGCGGTCTACGTCATCGACGACAGCCGCGGTCGCGACCTCGATCGCCTTCTCGAGAACTACGGCGAGGTGAAGCCCACCGTCTATTTCAGCGTTCCCCGCGTCTACCAGGGCCTCATGGCGCGCTCGCTGGCCGATCCCGAGGTCCGCAAGAAGGTGCTCCACCCGGGTCTGCGATTCGTCTTCACCGCCGCGGCGCCGCTAAGCGAGCAGTGCGATCGGTTCTTCCGCGAGGCGCGCATCCGCGTGCACGAGGGCTGGGGCCTGACCGAGACGAGCCCGTGCGTGACGTTGACGCGACCCGGAGATCGGCGCGTGCCGGGCGTCGTCGGCTGGCCGCTTCCGGGAACGACGGTGCGGCTTTCGGCGCACGAGGCCGCGACCGCAGAGAGCCAAGGGGAGATCGTCGTCAAGGGACCACAAGTCATGCGCGGCTACCATCGCTTGCCCGAGGAGACCAGCCGCGTGCTCTCCGAGGACGGCTTCTTGCGCACCGGAGATCTCGGCGAATGGACCGAGCATGGGCTGCGCATCAGCGGACGGGTGGACGGCGTCTTCAAGCTGGAGAACGGCGAGAAGGTGTCCTCCGCCACCGTCGAGGCGCGCATCCTCGCGGCGACTCCGCTCCTCGAGCAGGCGATGGCCCTGGGACCGGGACAGCAGTACGCGACCGCCGTGTGCTGGCTGTCGGTTCCCGCCGCGGCGGCCTGGGCGGAACACCGGGGGTTCGAGGCGCGCACGCTCGAGGAGCTGCACGATCTCTTCGATCTGCGCCTCGCCATCGCCGAGGCGCTCCGCTCCGCCAACGTCCTGACCCCTGTGTCCTACGAGAGGGTGCGGCGCATCGCGCTCTCGCCCACGCGCCTCGGCATCGAGACCGGGGACCTGACGCCGACGTTGAAGATCGTCCGGAGTGCCGCGCAGAAGCGCAACGCGGAACTGATCGAGGCGCTGCGCACGGGCGCGCCCCACCCGCTCATCGTCGAGATCGGCCAGTCGCCGGACGACGTCGCCTCGGCGTGAGGCGCGGCCGCGTCATAGCGGATTGATGAACCGGAAGTAGCGCGGGTCGAACCAGGTCCGCATTGCCGCCACCAAGATGAGCCACGCCATGAGCGCGTAGGGCAAGAGCACTTTGTGCCGGACGACGAGGGCGCGCAGGGGCCCGATGCGCGCGACCTCCTCGCCGCCGCTCACATGGCAGAGGACGCAGGCGGGGAAGGCATACCTCGCCGCCCTTCGCGCGAAGAAGGAGAGGACGCCCAGGTACGAGCCGGTGGTGGCGATCCCGAGTGTCCGCGCCTCCGTCGAGGGGAGGCGGCGGAAGATCGCCGCGAGGGCGAGGGCGCTCGAAGGCAAGGCGAGCCAGAACCATTGCGCCAGATAGTACGGCGGAGAGCCGAAAGCGCGCAGCCAGTCACCGTGGACCGCTGCGGTAACCTCGCTCGTCTGAGCGTCGAGATACGGGAGCAGGAACGAGCTTCCGCTGATGCGCCGGAAGAGAACTTCGTACCCTACAGCGAGCGCGGCGGACGTCGCGGCCGAAAGCGCGAGGGATCGCAGCGCGCCGCGGTCCTTTCGCCAGAGCGCGAAGACCACGAGAGCGAGGAGGACGAGCGCTCCCAGGACGCCCTTGGCGGCGAACGCGAGCGCGACGAAACCTGCGATCCGCAGCGAGCGGTTCGAGATCCGCGGGTCGGCGACCGCGGCGAACGCTCCGGTGCACCCGAGGACGAGCGCCGTCTCCTGGTTCGCGCGCAGCAGGTATTGGATGAAGAGGGGCGAGACGGCGCAGCAGGCGACGGCCAGCGTCGCCGCCACCTCTCCCGCGAGCGATCGCGCAAGGGCGTAGAGGAAGTGGAGCGTCAAGAGCCAGCAGGCGAAGTTGACGAACAGCGGCGCCTTCTCGAGCCCGCCGCGGAGCAGCGCCGCGGACGGCCAGAAGAAGACCGCCGGGTGCTCGGTGAAGAGGCCGGCGCCCCGCCCTTCCGGCCAGGTCGGCGCAATCCAGGAGCGTAGCGGACGCCTCGAGAGGTCGCTTGCGATGGTCGCATAGAGCGTCGAGTCGGCATCGCGCAGCTCGTAGCGGGTGGCGATGACGAGGGTCTGCAGACCCAGCAGGCACACCGCTCCGGCGAGCCAGGTGTGCATGGCGCTCCGGGAGGGCTCGCCTTGCATGGCTTCACGACCGATCTGGACGCGCGGCGGTCACCGGTGGACGGCACCGTACACCGGCGTTCTCGCGGGCGCGCTGCCCGGCGCCGAATCGGTAATCGTTCGGAACGATCGCTTCGCCATCGTTATCGTGCTTCCGATTCTTATCGACGCGGCGGAAGGGGGTGAAGGCCGTGCTCGCGGAGACCATCCGCCCTGGAAACGACGCTGCCGTCCTTGAGGCAGATCAACTTTGCGAGACGGAAATCGTAAGCCGCTCGATTGGACCTACACGCCCGAGGTCGCAGCGTAATTTCTTCGCGCGCCCAAGGAGATCACCATACCTCACTTGCAAAACGTTCAGTTGACAGGCCTGTAAAATTCTAGGTTGACGCAGGGCGCGATAAGTGTTTCTTGTCTCCTGAGAGGCCGCTTGG
>Ga0209474_10000051_pt1 | contig 131404 bp, 137 predicted proteins | sample GraSoiAngelo_145_FD_185902 | JGI IMG/M metagenome (GOLD analysis project Ga0209474, IMG submission 185902) | Grasslands soil microbial communities from the Angelo Coastal Reserve, California, USA - 14_1009_05_20cm (SPAdes) (version 2) | ecosystem: Environmental > Terrestrial > Soil >...
GATGTTCTCGCGACCGGTGGCAAACGCGTCGAGCGTCGGAGTTTGCATGGCGAGTCCGAGCCGGCGGCGCACGTCGGCCGCCTGCGTCGTGACGTCGAAGCCGGCGACCCTCGCCGTGCCACTGGTTGCCGCCAGAAGAGTTGCGAGAATGCGGATGGTCGTGGTCTTTCCGGCGCCGTTGGGGCCGAGGAAACCCAGGAGCTCACCCGGCTCGACGTTGAAGCTGATGCCGTCTACGGCCCGGGTGCCGCCGGGATAAACCTTGACCAGGTTCTCGACTTCGATGATCGGGCTAATCACGGGTTGACATCGTCACAGGTAACCAGACTCGAGCGGAGCTACGCCGAACCTCCGGGCAGCGTTGGCCTCTTGGAGCTGTGGTCGTTGTTCGCCCCGAACGATTCATCGGCGGTCGAGACCAGCGCTTCGAGGTTGGCGATCCTCCTGGGCGGAGAAGACCTCCTGCCAGGCCGAGTAGGCCGCATTCTTCGTCAACAGGTTGGCGAGCTGGGTTTGAGCCCGGATTTCGGCACGCCCACCCCGCGCCCTGCGATCCGCGGCGGCTAGGTCTTGTGGTGTTCCAGGTAATCACGGCGGAGCCGGCCGGCGGCGACGCTCAACACATGTGACAGCAGCTGATCGTTGCCTTTGACCGCGTCTCGGAACTGGGCGTGACTCATGACCATCAGCCGGACCGGCGTCCTGGCGACGACAGTTGCCGTCGCGGGACCGCGGTCGAGCATGCTGATTTCGCCGAAAAAGCTCCCTGGCCGTAAGGGCGGCCTGGCCTTGCCATCGACCTCAACCTCGGCTTCGCCGTCCAGCACTACATAGAAAGTGTCGCTTGGAGTGCCTTGCCGGATCAGGGTTCGACCGGCTTCCACGTCCACTTCGTCAGTACGCGAGGCGAGAAACTCGAGCTCCTTTCGAGGACTGTTCGCAAACAACGGAACCCGGCTCAGTGCGTCGACCTTGGGATCGCTCAACGAGCGCAGGATAACCCGACTCCGGGCCATTCTGGCCGGTGTCAGGGCGAGCCATAGTATGGGACGCGCATGGAGCGGAAGTTAGTCACCATCCTCTTCGGGTTCGGGGCGCTCCAGGCGGGCGCGGAAGCTACAGCTATCCGCAAGCTGTTGGCTTAGCCGTGCGCGCCGCCATCTACAACGGACCCCGCTCGATCGAGGTCGGAGAACGGCCAGACCCGGTTGTCGCCGCGCCCACCGACGCGGTCGTCCGCGTCGTGCTGGGCTGCGTCTGCGGGTCCGACCTCTGGTACTACCGAGGGGAGACGCCTCACGCCGTGGGCTCGATCGGTCATGAGTTCATCGGCGTGGTGGAGGGCATCGGCACCGACGTGCGCGGCATCGCCGTCGGAGATCTCGTGATCGCCCCTTTCAAGTACTGCGACGGCACGTGCCCGCACTGCCGTGCGGGAGTCACATCGCAGTGCGTCGCCGGGGGTGCGTTTGGGAACGGCGAGATCGACGGAGGCCAGGGGGAGGCTGTCCGTGTCCCCCTCGCCGGCGCCACCCTCGTCCCGGTGCCCGGCTCCAGGCATTCGGACGAAATGATGCGGTCGTTCCTCGCCCTCTCCGACGTGATGAGCACCGGCCACCATGCCGCGGTGAGTGCCGGTGTTCGGTCGGGCAGCGTCGTCGCTGTCGTGGGTGACGGCGCGGTGGGTCTGTGCGCGGTCCTTGCAGCGCATCGCCTGGGTGCCGCGCGAATCATCGCCCTCAGCCGACACCCGGCCCGTCAGGAGGTCGCCCGTTCTTTCGGTGCCACGGACATCCGTGCCGAGCGCGGCGACGCCGCGATCGGGGCGATCCTCGAGTTGACCGATGGCGTTGGCGTCGACGCCGCCCTCGAATGCGTCGGCACGGGCCAGTCGATGGCGACGGCGTTGGGCATCGCGCGACCCGGTTCGGTCGTTGGCGTTGTCGGGGTTCCCCACGACATCGAGAACCCGATGGAGACCGTGATCTTTCGCAACATCGGGTTGCGCGGCGGGGTGTCGCCGGCGCGCGCCTACATTCCTGAGCTGCTTGACGATGTCCTCGATGGCCGCATCAATCCCGGGCGAGTCTTTGATTTCGAGACCGACCTCGACCATATCGCGGAGGCCTACAAGGCGATGGACGAACGGCGCGCGATCAAGTCGCTCATACGGATCGGGGCCAAGGAGGATGGCCGATGAGTGCGTGGGACAACGAGGCGCTCGCCAAGATCGCAGCGGCTGAAGAGGTGCGGATCGCCTCGGTCCGGCCCGACGGCACGCTGCGGAAACCCGTGACCGTCTGGGTGGTCCGACACGGCGACGACCTGTACGTCCGATCCGTTAGGGGACGCGGTGGTCAGTGGTTCCGTGGTACCCAGGAAAGGCACGAGGGTCGGATACGGGCGGGCGCTGTTCAGCAAGACGTCACGTTCGTCGACGCCGCTCGCGACATCGACGACGAGATCGATGCTGCGTACCGCGCCAAGTACCGCCGATACGCCGGCAGCATCCTCAACAGCGTGCTCACGCCCGAGGCGCGATCGTCGACGACGAAGATCGAGCCACGCTCGACCAGCGCCTAGTCCGAAAGAGTCCTGGACGGCGCAGCGCCATGAGCGATCTGGGAGAGGTTCTCGAACTGATGCACACGAGCTCGTACCGCTGGAGCTCACTACGGCTCCGCGGCCACGAATGGCGGCATTTGGAGACGTTCAGTCGAGCGTGGGAACACGCCTTCGGCGAGTTGAGAAAGAGCGCATCGGCAACTGTGATGTCGTTTCGGTTCGACAAGCCTGATGAACCTCATGAAGAGAGCCGCGAAGACTGGCGCGTATGGCTCGCGAAACCCGACAAGAGGAGGACCCAGTTTCTGGTCGGTGACCAGTTCGTTACGGCCGTGTTCATCGGAGACCACTGGTGGAGTTGGTCACCTGACGCCTTCAGGACAAACGACGGAGCGCTGAACATCAACCATGGCTTCGGCCCGGCCGAAGGCCTGGTCAACCCAGCCCGCCGCCTCGCTTCATTGCATTTGCGCTTCGAGGGACGGACGAGTCTGCTGTCTCGGCCCGCCTTTCTTGTCACCGCACTGCCTCATGTCGTCGAGCCGCAGGCTTTTGATCCCACGTTCCATTTGTTGGGCACCGGCGCGGATGTGTACAGACTGATCGTGGACGCCGAGGTTGGCATCTTGCTCCGCTGCCAAGCAGAGTTCGATGGCGAGCCGTTTCGCGTCATCGAGGTGGACGAGATCGGCGTCAATGAAATCCTTGCGAGAGAGACGTTCGACCCGGATCTTCTCCGCGCGGGCGTTATCGAATTCTGATTGTCGTGACATAGAACTATGTCCGCGCTGGCGCCTGCTGCACCGCCCACGAGTTCCCATCGGGGTCGCTGAAGAAGATGAATGAACCCCAGGGATGTACCTGGACTTCGCTGGCTTTCACGCCGCGGCCCAATAGCTCCCGGCGAACAGCTTCGACGTCGTCTACGACAACCTGAAGCCCCTTCTGGGATCCAGGGGGCATCTCAGTAATGCCCACTCCCATCACGATTGAGCATGCCGATCCAGGCGGGGTGAGCTGCACGAAGCGCAGTTGATCGTTGACCTGGTGATCGTGGTCCAGATTGAAGCCGACCATGTCGACGTAGAACGATTTGGCGCGGTCGACATCGGTGACGGGCACGGGAACGAGTTCGAGCTTCATGTCCATGACCCAAATCTAGTTGCTCACGTGCGAACGTGTCCGAGACACGGCCGCACGCTCGTCTAGCGCGCTGCGGTCAATGCCTCTCTCGTTACGGGCGTCGCTCCTTGAGCTGCTGTTTCGGGAGCTGTAGCTGGGGCTTGGATCAACCTCACCGCCGACAGGGCAACAGCAAAGAGCATCGTGTAGAGGCTAACGATCGCAACAGATTCGGCGATGTTCCTTGTCTGCCAGACCACTCCGGCCGCATCGGTGACCTGCGAATTGCGTCCGCCTATCACGAACGTAAGAACGGGCGTCAGGCCCATAACCGCATACCAGGAAGACTTCGGTCCGAGAGCATCGGTGTAGTGGTAGTGACCGAAGGGAAAGCCGGTCAGGATGCTCGTGTTTTCCAGTATGTTGCTCACGGCGAGACAGATGGCGACGAATGCCACGATGCCGCTCCAGCCGTAGCGGACGGCTCCGTGAACGAGCGCAAAGGCAACCGAGATCAACAGCACGACGGCGATGGGGATGCCGAGCCCGAACGTGATGTTCGCAACCAGGGTTACGACGTAAGCTGCAGCGGTATCCAGAGGATCGCTGTAATCAGCCCCTTGTTTCTCTCAGCCACGTTCGACCACCTCCAACGAGACCTCTTCTTGGGTTCGAGTCCGCTCGGTGATCCCGACGCTGCGATGGTTGAATTGGATGTTCGTGGCGGCCCTGACCATCCACCCTGCCACGTCCGCGCGCGAGACCCTGTCTGAAATCCTGCGCGTCGCGCCCACGGAAAGCACCTCCACCGATCCGCTCGCAGGGCCGTCCTTGAGCACGCTCGCGTAGATGATCGTCCAATCGAGGTCGCTCTGCCGGAGCAGTTGCTCGCCGGCGGTCTTGTCCTTGATGACGGCGCCCATGGCGACTCCGGTGAGCAACCGAGTCACAGCGCCGAGGCGTTCCCGTTCGACGAAAAAGGACGACAGGACGACGACTCGTCTGAGTCCCGTCATGTGGGCGGCTTCGACGATTGCCCGGGTTGAGTCGACGATCACCGATCCCGCGCCGCCGAGCGTGCTCAGCACCGCGTCAGCGCCCTCGAGCGCCCTCGCGACATCTGCTGCATCAGTGGCCTTGCCCGCGAGCACGCGAAGGCTGGAGTCGCGAAACGTCAGCTTCTCGGGCGTGCGGACAAGCGCGGTGACGGTGTGGCCGGTGGCGAGCGCCTGCTCGACCACGAGGCGGCCAGTACGGCCGGTGGCTCCAAGGACTACGAGATTCATCGATTTCCGTCTGACCCCATTTCTTGAAGTTGAAGCTTCAAGTTGCTAGCCTGAATAAGTTGAAACGTCAAGTTATTCCAGCCGCCAAGCCGGTCCGGTGGCTGAACAACCGCGAATGGAGCGCCTGGCTGCACCTGATGGCCACGTTCACCCTGCTGCCTGCGGCAATTGATTCCCAGCTGGAGCGAGAAGCCGGCATGAGCCACTTCGAGTTCGGAGTGATGGCGGCGCTGTCCCGGCAGCCTGGTCGGCGTCTTCAACTCAAAGACTTGGCTGTGGTCGCCAACGGGTCCCTGTCTCGGCTATCCCATGTGATCTCGCGACTCGAGCGGCAGGGATGGGTGCGCCGAATGAGCGGGGGCAACGGCCGCGCGACAAACGCCGAATTGACCGACAAGGGATACAGCAAGCTGATGAAGGCGGGTCCGATTCACTTCGCGGAGGTTCGCCGGCTCGTATTCGACGTGCTGACGCCGGAGGAGGTGAAAGAGCTCAGGCGAGTGACCAGCCGAATCAACGCCGCTCTCATTCCCGAGACGAATCTAGGACCACTGGCGCGCCGGACCCGAGCAGGCGCGCTGCGCCAGTCGAGCTAATGGCGCCTTTCCTTCGCTACCGGCTTCAGCTCGCCCTTCAACGCATCCTCATACGCGGCCCACAGCACCCCATACGCCGCCACCAAACCTTCCGGGCGAGGCTGACTCAGGGCCGCTTCGAAACGCTTCGTGTACGCATGGTCGCCCAGTTCATCCCGCAGCAAGGCCTGACTCTGTGCCTCCCATTTCGACGCCGACGCGAGGTCCTTGCGCTTCTCAATCATCAGCCGGCCTCGGTTCATCATCTCCTCCAGCCGCGCGACGAAACCGTGCCGGTCGAATCCCTCCGGCGCGCGGGGCGGGCCCTCGCGGCTCACCGTCTTCCACTGGACCGGGCGGCCGTATGCCGGGGCCGACGCGGAGGGGCGCCAGCCAACTGCTGCCCGCTGTCGGTCGTATCCCGCGCGCTTGCTGCTGTTGGTCAGAATGTCGTGCGCCAGGTTGATCAACTTCGCGTGCTCGAGCGCGTCGGGATGGTTGCCGCGGTCAGGATGCCAGTACTTGAGCTGCCGCCGCCAGGCGGCGTGCAGTTCCGCCTCGGTTGCGTCCGGCGGGACGCCAAGCACAAAGTAGTAGTCGGCTAAGGGACGGCGGTCGTCAGGCGAGGCCGCACCTCCTTCGTGTCACAGGCCAGCATCGCGTCGCGTCATGGTGATCCAAACCACGTAGTCAGTGCATCGCGCAATCCGTTATCCGTGCCGTCCCCCACCCAGGCGACATATCCATCGGGCCTGACCAGCACTGCGGCAGGGGCTGTCACCTGGCCCAGATCTGGGAGTTTCCATTCGCCAGCATGCTGGGCGTCTAACACCTGAACGCGATGTGCCCATGGAGTGATGTCGAGCCCGCCGGGTTCGCCAAAGTTGAGGAGCACGGGCTTGGCATCGTGGAGCAGGGCGAAGACCCGGAGGGGGCCATCGGCGGTGACCAGGTCGAGGTCGGGCATACGGCGTCCGAGCAGGGGATGTCCCTCGCCGAGGTCGTACTGGATGTCCAGTCCAGACACCATCGCGCCGAATCGCCTGCGGGGCTCTTGCATGGCGAGGAGCTCGGTGATGATGTCGCCCAACGTCTTGACGTAGTCGTTGGCGCGCAAGAGTGCGACCTGCGCGATCGTGTTGCGCAGCACGCGGGCGGCGACCGGGTGGCGCTCGGCATGGTAGGTATCCAGGAGGCTGTCTGATGAGGTCCCCTTGACCACCGAAGCCAGCTTCCACCCCAGGTTGACCGCATCCTGCACACCGGTGTTGAGGCCCTGTCCACCCACCGGGTAATGGACGTGGGCGGCGTCGCCGGCGAGCAGGACGCGCCCAGCGCGGTAGGCGGCGGCCTGTCGCGCCATGTCGGTGAAGCGGGAGATCGAGGCGGGACTGTGGACCCCGTAGTCGGTACCCCATACGGCGGTGAGCGCCTGCCTCAGCTCGCCCAGGGTGGCGTCACTGGCGGGGTTGACGTGCTCTTCGGTCACCAGGACCCCCACCAGCCCACCCTCCAACCTGCTGAAGGCGTGGCGCCCGAAGGCATTGTCGTGGACGCCCCATTTCGGCTCCTCGGCCAGCTGGACCTCGGCGATCAGGGTGCTTGTCGTCGGCTCCCATCCGGGGAACTCGATGCCGGCCGCCTTGCGGACCACGCTGCGCCCTCCGTCGCACCCGACGAGGTAGTCCGCACGCAGGGCCATGCCGTCGGACAGCTGCACGTCGACGCCGGTAGCGTCCTGCACGAACTCCCTCACTTCACGTTCGCGATGGATCGGCACCTCGAGCTCGTCGACCCAGCCGGCCAGGATCCGCTCGAAGTGGTTCTGCATCAGCGCCAGCCCATATGGGTGCCGGGTGGGAAAGTCGCTGATGTCAAAGGGGGTGCCGGCGAATCCAGCGACCTGCGCCACGTGCCCCTCCGACAGGAACCGCTCGGCGATTCCGCGCTGATCGAGGACCTCGATGGTGCGTGAATGCAGACCGCGTGAGCGCGAGCCGGTGAGATCCTGGCTGGCCCGCCGCTCGACGATGGCGACGTCGACGCCAGCCAGCGCCAGCTCGCCCGCCAACATCAGCCCCGTCGGTCCGCCGCCCGCTACCACCACCGCATGGTCGGCCATACGCCACCCCCCTTTCCCGCAGGTTCTGGTTTCAGCCGGAAACTATGCTGCACTACCCGGGTCTTGCCGCAAGCCCCCCGGTGCGCTGTATGTTGAGAGTGGCAAGGAGTGAGTGGTCTCCTTTCCGTGATGGCCCGGCCAGAAGGATCTTCCGTGGGCCTACGCCAAGCTGAGCAGCTGCCTGACTCCCGAAGCTCGCTCGACGACGCTCAAGCTGGTCCCGCAGTTAGCTCGTTGAGCTTGCGAATCGTGTTCACGCTGCGGATGGTGATCCGCTTGTAGTAGGGCGTGCCGATGATCCTGCTCATGCGGCTCTTCGCAATGTCCTTGCGGTCGACCTGCCAGATCACGGCCCCAGGCGCATACCTGAGGTTGTCGACCCCAGGCCTGACCGGCAGCCGCTCGAGGATCGTGCCGTCGTCCAGCTCCTTCCATAACAAGAGGACGTACGTGCGCATGGTCTTGTCGTCGACCCAGTTGCGTGGGATCGCGTCGACCAGCTTCTTCAAGCCCTTGTGATCGGTGATCAGCACCATGATCGGCATGCCGGTACGCTCCTCCAGCGCCTTCTCTATCCTCGCTCCGAGCTTCTGGGTGTCCGACGCCCGGGTCGAGAAGATGACGTTGCCTGAGTTGATATATGTCCGCACGTCTGACAGGCCGAGGTCGACGAGTGCCTCCTTGATGGCCGCCATCGAGACGATGGTCTTCCCCCCCACGTTGATTCCCCTCAGAAACGCGACGTAGACCATCCAGCCGCCAGTTTGACCGGGGTGACAGCCAGCAGGGAATACCTGGTTCTCCGCATCGCTTGTGCCCAGTGATGGAACAGTGGCCGCCGATTGCATGCACCTTGACCGCAACCGACCTTCGTGATCGCCAAGGAGCGTGGGCGAAGCTAATGGGCAGCGGTCAGGTTGATCGCGATCGCGTGGCGGGGGGTATCCGACTACACGCCGCTAGTGGCGCCGCCGACGCCCTCATCAAACTGATTGACCTGGAGCGCGAATGTTGCGCCTGGATCCAATTCGGTGTTACTCGCGATCCGATCGCGGGCGAGGCGGACGTCGTGCTTACCGCTGAGGGTGAAGGCGAAGCGGTCCTCGCCGGGATGTTCGTCGCCGGGTAGGACTTCTTGAGTCAGTACCTCGCTCTAGCGGCGCCAGCCCTGGCGTTCCGACTGGTGACAACTCGATCTGCACTGGAGCCTGCGGTCGCCTCTAATTCGCCGACCGCCGTGCCCTGACCTCCAAGTAACGTCGCGCGGCCACTCCTGTCCAGACCAGTTCCACCACGCCGAATGGCCAAGCCCCAGACATGAAGCCGTACGCGCTTGATAGGAGACACCCCACTGCGAAGGCAAGCACAAAGCTGGGATGTCGGCGCTCGAATGCGTACATGGCCATCATGAAAGTGAGCGCAATAACTCCGAAAGCGGTGATGGCCGGACTGCTCACTGCTACCTCCCGATAAGAACCGACTAAGGCGGACAAATAGAGACGAAGTCTGAAGGTGAGGACTTACACGCCGCTCGTACCAATAGGTGGAATGTCAAACATCTCCGACAGGTCACTGCGTGTCGGGGCGAAGCTGTCAAACGTAGCCGTCAAATGCCGCGACTGTGATGCACCTGGCAGACCACCCGCAACATCTAGATCGATGTCGGGTAGCAGGGGCTACATGATGGTGCTCGCACATGATGGTCGCGGGAGCGTGACAAATCAGCCGACGTAGTTGTGACGAATCAGCCGAAGGTGTGTAACGCATCAGCCGAAGGCCTTTTGAGACCTGTCAGCGGAACTTGCACAACATGATGGTGCTCGCGCAGGGAGTCGAACCCTGAACCTTGGGATTAAGAGTCCCCTGCTCTGCCAGTTGAGCTACGCGAGCGCGCCGGTGGGGATCGACTGTCGATTTTAAGGGTCTCGAGCGATTAACACCCTGGGTTCAAATCGGCCCTGCGGCTGCATAGCTTGGTTCCATGCCCGCACGCATTCCGCTTGACGTCGACCTGGAGGACAAACTTCTTTACGGTCTGACCCCGACCAGGCTCGCGTACCTCGTCGTCGCGCTGCTCGCTGCATTCTCGCTTTGGTCCGCCCAGTGGGCTTCAATCCCGATCCGCGCAGCCGCCGCGATTGTTCTGCTCATCGTCGGCGTCGTTGCAGCCTGGGGTCGGTGGCGTGCGAGAGCGGTGGACGGCTGGCTGTTCGATGTGGCGGTCTTCTTTGTCGCGACCTACCGCGTGCGGTGGAATCGTCCACGCCTGATTTCGCGCCTCTTGCGCAAGACTCGATGATCCGCGTCGGGCGGCGCGAGCCTGCCGCGCTCTGGACCGCACCCGCCCGGATGAGGGTGATAACAACAGCGACGATCGGGTTTGCCGGCGCCGCGGAGGACGATCGTCGGCGATGGCTCAACGGATTTCGGCGCTTGCTCGACAGCCTGGATGCTCCCCTCCAGGTGGTGATCGATGTGGAGCCGGGATCGGGCCAAGCAGAAGGATTCACGTCCGCGATTCCGTCCGGTTACGAGGACATGCGCGGGGCTGACATGTGTTTTGCGGAAGAGATCCGACGCTCCCACTCATCCCACCGCGTCACTACATCGCTCACAACAGATGCCGGGCACTGTTCGCGAGTGCAAGCCGCCCTCACAGACATGGGAATCCAGATCACCGCTCTCGAACCACCGGCGGATATCGCGTTCGGCCGTGAGTTGACCTCGTGTTTCCAGAACTCGCGCGGCTTCAGCCGCGCCTGGTACGTCGAACGCCTTCCGGGTACCGACCTCGACCCCGGATGGCTCTTCCGGCTCCTGCCTCCCCGTCTTGGAGTCAGCCTCGCTTGGCATGCAGTTCCGCTCCCTGCGGCCTGGATCGTCAGCTACCTCCAGCGTCAGCTGATCAACATGCGCGCGACGCAGCTGGTCGGCGCGAATGGCGGTATCGCGGATCCCTCACTTGCGGGCGCTCTGCCGAACACTGAGGACCTGCAACGCCGCCTGGCTTCCAGCCAGGACAAGGCTTTTCACGTTTCCGTCTATCTGTCTCTAACCGCTCCTACAATCGCCCAGCTCGAGCTCGGTTCTCGGAGGATCGAGTCCGCCGCCCAGGCGATTCTCTGCCAGCTGCAGCCATGCACTTTCCGCATGCTCGACGGATATGTCGCGACGCAACCCGGTGGCGAAGATCGATTGCAGCGGAAGCGTGTCCTCGATTCAACCGCCCTTGTCACCTTCTTTCCGTGGCATGAGCCGGATCTCCAAGAGGCCGCCGGCGTCTTCATCGGCCGCAACAGAGCCACCGGCGCGCCGGTCCTCATCGATACCTTCGACCAAAGCCGCTACGCGAACGCGAACATCGGCGTCTTCGGGCATTCCGGAGCAGGCAAGACCTACCTGCTGTCCACCCTTGCCATGGGCGCGCTCGGCCGTGGCATCCAGGTGTACATCGTCGATCCAGAACACGAATACGGAAACCTGGCCCTGGAGCTTGGTGGGGTAGACGTCCGGCTTGCGCTCGGATCAGGGCACGCGCTCAACGTGCTCGATTTACGACCGTCTGACCGGCGTGACGAGGGCTGGCTCGGACCCGCGGCTGCGGACGCCGTCGATCTGTGCGCGTGCCTCTGTGGTGGGCTTGACGAGGCCGAGCGCGCGCTCGTCGAAGGCGCTGTACGACAGACCTACGACGAGGTTGCGCAACCCGTCCTGGGTGATGTTGCGGACCGCGTACCACGCAACGCCCGTGTGGCCGTCATTCTTCACCGCTGGGTGCATGGCAGCCTCGGCCAGATGTTCAGCGCCGCGACGAACGTCGACCTCGAGGCGCCGATCGTGGTATTTGGGATGCGCGAGTTGCGTGACGAGATGGTCGCACCGGTCCATTTCCTGCTCGCCGAAGCGCTGTGGACCCGCATCAAGCGCAAGGATCGGCGCCGCATGCTGGTCGTGGACGAGCTCGGGCTCCTCTTCGAGGACTCGACGATTCGACGTTTTGTGGTGAGCCTGGCGCGCAGGATTCGCAAATATGACGGGTCGCTCGTCTTCGCAACCCAGAACCCCGGCGACCTGCTCAGCTCAGACCAGGGCTCCGTCGTGGCAACCAACCCGGCGATGGTCTTTTTCGGCGCTCAGCGTCCGGGCGAAGCCGCCAAGTTGCAGGACGCGTTCCACCTCAGCCCTCACCAGCGAGCATTCATGGAGGCCGCAAATCGCGGCGATTTCCTGCTCGCCGCCGGCTCGGACCGGCTCGCGGTCAGAGTCACCGCGCCGCCCTGGCAGGAGGAGGCGATGAGGGTGGCGCGAACTGCGGCAACGCCGCCTTCCTGACGCGTAGGCTTACCATGCGGTGGCTCGAGTCCTTCATTTCCAGCTGTACGGCCTTCCCGAACACCGTCTCGAAAGGCTGCACGCGCAGTTCGACATGCTCGGAAGCGCGCGTGTATGGCGGAGCGGCGCGCCTTGGGTCGCCAGCTCGCAATCGCGCAGTCTTTTCGAGATGGAGTTCTTCCGCCACCTCAAGAACGCAGAAGCCCGTGGGCTGAGCGCGGCCGGCTTCGTAAAGATGGCAGGGGATGAAACTGACGCGTTGATCATCACCATCTTCATGCGCGACCTGAGCGCCGAGTACGGGATTCGCACCTCGATCCGAGACGAAGATCACCCGCTGGCCAAGCTGCGGCGCCTCGACTTCGAGTCGGGGAGATTGCCCGGCGGACAGTCGCTCGAGGACGTGCTGGCGAAGCGACCCGTAATCAAGAAGGTCCAGGGCGAGCGCATCTTCTTCTATCCGCCTGCCTTCCGGCTGCACTCCCAGGGCCCGCCCAGCCCCGAGTGGGCGTATGCGCTGTGCGGCATCCGCGCCTATGCGCCGACGTTGCTCGAGGCCGAGCAAGAAGCGTTGAAGATCTTGCGTGGATTCGGGCACCTTGGCGGCTGAGACCGGAGTAGTCACCGAAGGCTGCATCAGCTGCGCCGACGGAACAAAGCTGGCCTATCGAGCATGGCCTGTGTCGGCGGCGAATCTGACGTTGGCGGTCGTGCACGGACTTGGCGAGCACAGCGGACGTTACGAGCGATTAGCGCGCGGCATGGCGAAGTTCCAGATCGCGACGTACGCGATCGACCTGCGCGGGCACGGCAAGAGCGACGGCCAGCGCGGCCACATCGACTCATGGGAGCAGTGGACCGATGACGCCGCCAATTTCGTGAAGCACGTAGAGACGCAGGCATCCAGCGAGGTCGTGCCGCTCGGCCACTCATTTGGCGGGGTGGTGATGCTGAGCACGGTGCTCGGCGGCAGAGTACCGAATGCGAAGCGCTTCATCCTGTCCAGCCCGGCGTTGAAGCTGAAGGTCAAGGTCCCCGCCTGGAAGGCAAGCCTCGCCATGGTGCTGTCCAAAGTTGCGCCCAAGCTCACCATGAGCAACGAGGTGGACCCCGGCACCGTCTCACGGATCCCGGAGATCGTGGAGGCGTATCGCACGGACCCGCTCGTCCACAGCAAGATCTCGAGCCGCCTCTACGGCGAGTGGCAGAGCGCGGCAGCCGAAAGCCTTGACCGCGCAGGCGAGATCAAGATTCCCTTCTTGATCCTGGCCGGGACCGACGATCGGTTGATCGACCCGGTGGGCAGCCGGGAGCTGAACGCCAAAGCCCCGCTGATGAGCGAGCTACACCTTCTGCAAGGCCGCTATCACGAACCCTTCAACGACGTCGGCAGCGATGAGGCCTTTGCGATGATTGCGGAGTGGCTTCGGAAGTGATCGCCGCGGCCGTGCTCGCGACGAGCCTCAACCTCGAGCCCGGTTCATGGCTGGCCTGGATCGTGGTCGGCCTGATCGCCGGCGCGATCGCCGCCCGCGTCGTCGCCGGACGGGGTTTCGGCTGCCTCGCCGATATCGTGGTCGGCGTTGCGGGGGCGATCATCGGGGGTTTCGTCCTGAGCACCTTCTTCGGTGCGAGCGGCAGCGTCGGATTCTTCGGCAGCATCGTCGTCGCATTCATCGGAGCAGCGGTTCTCCTTGCCGCCTTGAAGCTCTTGACCGGAGGGCGCCTCTAGCCGGCCGCTGCTCTCAGCTCTTCCTCCGGCTCCGTCGCAGCGGTCGAGCTTGCTCGCGGGCGGCCCCGAATCAACAGGGCGGTCACGGCGGTGAAGGCCAGGAACGCGATGGGCACGACGAAGGTCGCCTTCATCGCGTCGATGTACGCGAAGACGAAAACGTCGTGGGCGACGGCCACGATCTGACTCGCCGCCGCGGGAGGAATGTTGCTGGGAAGCCTGGCTCCTGCCTCGCCAGTTCCGATCTCGAAGCCCTTCGACGACACGGAGGTGAACGCGGCGATGAATGAGTCGCGGAACGCGGGCGGCAGGTCCTTCGCGTGGGCGACCGCCTGGCTGTGCAGCGTGCTTGCGAGCTGGTTCTGCAGGATGGCACCGATCACCGCGCTGCCGATCGCGGCGCCGAGCTGACGAATCGTGTTGAGGACTGAGGATGCCGCACCAGCGACGCGCGGCTCGATGTTCCGCATGGCGACCGTCGTCATAGGCGCAAACGTCATCCCGATGCCCGCCCCGGCGATGATCGCCGGCACCAGGAAGTTGATCCAGGTCGAGTCGGGTCCCGCGATGTACGCGATCAGCCCGATCCCGGTGGTGAATAGGGCGATGCCTGTCATGAGGATGTACTTGCCACCGATGCGGTCCGAGAGACGACCGGCAAACGGCGCCGTGAACATGGATGTCAGCGACATCGGCGCCAGGGTCAGGCCGGCGACAAGCGCGGAGAAGCCGCGCACCGACTGGAGGTAGATGGTGATGGGCAGGAATGCGCTGAGCATGCCGAAGCTGATCGCGGCGGCGATCCAGTTGGCGACCGTGAAGTTGCGGTCGGCAAACAGCGACAGCGGCACAAGCGGCTCGGCCTGGAAGCGCTCCCAGATGACGAACAGGACCATCAGCACAACGCCCGCACCGATGAGCTCGGGGATCGTGATCGGGTACGACTCGATCTGGCCCCAGCTGTAGCGCTGACCCTCGATCAGGCCGAACACGATCGCAAAGAGTCCGGCGGTCGCGACCGCGGTGCCGACGAAGTCCCAACCGTGGTGTCGGCCCGGGCGAAGGTCGGGGATGATCAGAAAGGTTGCGATCAACGCCGCGATCCCGATCGGCACGTTGATGAAGAAGATCCACCGCCAGTCTATGTAGGTGATGATCGCGCCGCCGATGGTGGGTCCGGCCAGCGTTGCCAGGCCGGCCACGCCACCCCACACACCGAATGCCGCGCCGCGGCGCTCCGGCGGAAAGATCGTGGTCAGGATGGCCAGCGTCTGCGGTGTCAGCAGCGCGCCGCCAACCCCTTGCAAGATGCGAGCCCCGATCAGCTGTGTGGGGTTCTGTGAGAAGCCGCACAGGGCGGATGCGACCGTGAAGACGAAGAGCCCGATTGCAAAAAGGTTGCGCTGTCCATACAGGTCACCGAGGCGACCGGCCGTGATCAGCAGCACCGCGTAGACGAGGATGTAGGCGTTGAGGACCCAGAGGATCTGATCGAGCGTGGTGTTGAGTCCCGTGCTCATCGCCGGAATCGCCACGTTCACGATCGTGGTGTCCAGCAGGATCATGAAAAATCCCGTGGTCAAAACCAGCAGAACCAGCCACGGATTAGTGCGCGCCTGTGCCATGTCTTCTCCTCAATGTTTCAAGGCCGTGCACCGTACCGGTGCTCCACTCCAGCCGTCCTTCCGATATCTCGTCCGCGATCTTGCGAACCCATTTGCGCTCCGCTTCGAGCATCGCGATCTTGTGCTCCAGCTCGATCAGCGCGAGACGCATGAGGCCATGCGCCTGCAGCTCGTCCAGGATTCGCGAGAGCTTGGCGATGGTCGCCCCAAGCGCTGCCTCGCGCGTCTCCAGGTGAGCTGCCGCCTGCGCCGCCCCGAGGTGATGCATGAACATCAGGCCGGCGGCAAAGTGCGGATACTCGCGACGCGGCCGGGCGACGATATCGCCGACAACCTGAATCAAGACCTCGCGTCCTGAGTCGGTGAGCTTATAGACCGTTCGCTCGGGCCGCCGCCCTTCCTTCTCCCGCTCCAAGGGAAGGATCCAGCCGTTTCGCTCGAGCATGTCGACCGTGTGGTAGAGCGACCCGAAGTTGAGCCGGATGAACTCGTCCTGGTGCCTCTCGCGCATGGTCGCGGCGAGCTCGTAGGGGTGCATCGGCCGCTCGTCCAGCAGCTGGAGGATGGACAACGCCAGCGGAGAGACGTCAATACTCGCTTCCGACATATTCCGAATGGAATATACCGACCCTGGACGGATGGCGTCAAGTTTCAGGTCACAGCAAATTCACGGCGGATTCCCCGAAACCCTGAAGTCGAAAAGCGTGTAACTCCGGTTGATGCATACCGAGGTGGCCCTGGATCCGCGCCGCATGGGCGAGCTTCCCCGCGCCAAGGTGCTCTCGGCCGTCCAGCTCGTCCACGAGGCGAGCGGTGGCGACCTCGATGCGTTTGAGCAGCTGGTCCGGAGCCTCCAACGCAGGGTGTACGGCTTCGCCTACCAGCACCTGCGCGACATGGAGGAGGCGCATGACCTCGCGCAGGAGATCTTCGTCAAGCTGTACCGCAACCTGGCTCGCTACGACCTAGAGCGACCTTTCGAGCCCTGGTTCTGGAAGCTCGCGGCCAACGCCGCAATCAACTACCGCCGCAAGCGTGTGCCCCTCCCGGTCGAGCTTTCAGAAGAGACCCCTGATGGCGAGGCGCACCGCCAGCACGACCCTGCGCTCCTCCAGGCGCTCGCCCAGCTCGATCCCGCTTATCGCTTGCCGATCCTTCTTCACTACTACGCAGACCTTTCGCTCGAGCAGGTGGGCCGCAGCCTCAACCTCTCCGTGCCTGCGATCAAATCGCGCCTGCACCGAGCGCGGGCCCAGCTCCGCAACTCGCTCGCTGATGCGGAGGTAACCCTGTGAGCGAGATCAAAAGCCTCACGTGTTCGCGCGCGCGGACCCTGCTCGAGCCGTATGCCGACGGGGAGCTGACGCGCGATGATCCCCGCCTCGCAACCTCCGTACGCGAGCATCTGGCCGGCTGCGCCGATTGCCGCCGCCAGCACGAGCAAGCGATCTCGCTTCCGTTCCGGCTGCGAGCATTGACCTCGCCGCGCCCACCCGACTCGCTGGTCGTGGGAGTCATGCGCTCGATTGCGCCGTCGCGCGTCGCTTATCGGCGCGCGTGGACGCTTCTGGTGCCGGAGTCCATCCTCGCGATGTTCATCCTTTGGTACCTCTCGGGCCTCGACGGCCTCACGACGGTCGCGTCGGGCATCTTCGGTGACCTGCAGGGTCTCGTGGGCTGGGGCTCCGGGTCGGGCCCTCTGCCGACCATTCCGCGCGTGGACGTCCTGCTGCTGCTGGCGCTGATCGCCCTCACCGCCATCGCCGCCTATCACCTCTCCATCCTCGTCCGCCTCGCACCGGGCGGCCTTGCCGGCCGCCGCCCAGCCGGTGAGTGAAGGGCCGCCGCGCCGGCTTCGGCGCTGGGGTTGGCCGCTGCTCATCGGAGCGCTTGCCGCCGCCGGCATTCTGCTCGCCGTTGCGGACATCGCGGCCGGCGGCAGGTCGCCAAACCCCATGACGCAGGCATTCACCGGCAGCGTGGTCGTGAGAAGCGGACTCCCTGCGACACCGGCATCCCAGACGGTTGCATTCGATCGCAGCCAGATCGGCGACCGATTCACCTTCGATTCGCCGATCGGCGGGCTTGGTCCGCTCAACCCGTACCAGGCCGTGCGTGCTTTTTTGAGCAGCGGGGCCGGCCTGGTCCTCCTTGCGCTGGCCGGTCTGGTCGTGTTCCCGACACGCGCTCGGAATGCGGTCGACCGATTGGAGGGAAGTCACGGTGCGGAGATCGCACTGGGTGCTGGTCTTGTGATGATCCTCTTGACGCTCGCGGCCATCACGCTGCTGCGGTTCACGTTGGTGTTCCTAGCGATCGTCCCGATCGTCTTGTTCACCGCGTTGATCGCCGCGCTGTTCGGGGTCGCCTGCATCTCTCTTGCGATCGGGCGCCTCTTGCGCCGCCGTCTGGGTTTGGCGAGCGTGCACCCGCTCATCGCCGCCCTCGCGGGCGCGCTGGTGGTTTTCGACCTCGCGGTCATCCCTTACGCCGGCGTCTTTGCATTTGCCGCATTGGCGATGGCGGGCCTCGGGCTTGCCGTCGTCACGCGCTTTGGGTCGGCCGGTGGCTGGTCTTTCGGCGATTTGAGCTGGTGAATCCGTGACCGTGGAGGAGTGAAGTGATAGTTGGATTTCTGAACAGGACGCGAATCATCGTGGCCGGGCTGGCCATCATTGCCCTTGTGCTCGGCACGCTGATCTATCGCGACATGTTCGTGTCGGGCAAGAACACTGCCAGCTCGCTGAACATCTACACGGTCGCGCGGCGAACCGTCACCTCGACGATCAGCGGCTCCGGCAATGTCGAGCCGCAGCTTCAATCCAACGTGAACTTCAAGGTCGCCGGCACCCTCACCGAGATCGACGTCCACGTTGGAGATCACGTATCGGCCGGCCAGAAGCTCGCGGCCATCGAGTCGAGCGCCCAGAAGAACGCGGTCGATCAGGCCGCGGCCAACGTCGCGACCGCCCAGGCCAACCTGCAGGCCGTTGTGACCCCGGTGACACAAAACCAGGTCACGGAGCTTCAGAACAATGTGGCGAGCGCGCAGCAGACGTACAACGACACCGTCGCTCAGGTCAACCTGACCAACACCCAGGACGCGAACCAGGTCGCCGCGGACCAGAACCAGTTGACGCTGGATCAGCAGACGCTCAGCTTCAATCTCACCTATCAGAACGACCTGCTCCAGCTCAACAAAGACAAGGCGACCTACGGCACGGCGTTGGCCACGTTCAATGGCGACGCGAGCTGCGCCGGGGTGGCCTTTGCGAATTACTCGGCGCAGTGCCTCGCCGAGTACACCGCGGTCTCCTCCGCGCAAACCGCCGTTGCGCTCGACCAGGGCAAGGTGAATGTCGACACGGCGCAGGTCACCGCCGACCAGACAAAGGTAAACGTGGACACGGCGAAGCAGCAGACCGACCGGGCGACGGGCCAGCGCAGCATCAATCAGGCCGCGGCCTCGCTGACCAGCGCCCAGGACCAGCTCAGGACTCAGACCGAGACGAAGCCGAATCAGATCGCGTCCGCGAGGGCGCAGGTCGCGAGCGCGCAGGCCGCCTTGCAAACCGCCCAGCAGAACCTCAACAACACGACCCTCGTCGCTCCGATGGACGGCGAGGTGAACAGCATCAATGGCGTGGTCGGTGAAGGCGTCTCGCCTGGCGGCGGAACCACCGCAGAGGCTCCGGGCACGCAGGCGCCCCTGCCGACAAGCAGCGCGTCGACCGGGTTCATGGTGATCGGCGACGTCAGCGGGATGGACGTCGTGATCCCGTTCGCCGAATCGGACGCCTCCAGGCTTGCCTTCAACCAGGACGCGCAGGTGACCTTCGACGCGGTCGCCAACCTGACGATCAGCGGCCACGTCATTGCGGTCGCCACCGCCGCCACCAACGCCAGCGGCGTCGTGAACTACTACGTCACGATCGCGCTGAACCAGACCAACAAGGCCCTGAAGCAGGGCATGACGGCGAACGCCGCGGTCACTGTCAGCAAGGCAACCAATGCGATCGTCGTCCCCAACCTCGCCATCAGCCACGTCGCCGGACAAGCTTTCGTCAACGTCTACGCCGGCGGCCAGCAGGTCCAGACTCCGATCGAGACCGGCGTCGTGGGCGACCAGTTCACTGAAGTGACAGGTGGTCTCAACGAAAGCGAGCAGGTGGTCATCCCGACGGTCAAGGCCGCCTCTGGCACCGGAAACACACGCGGGGGCGGTGGTCTCGGCGGCGGTGGCGGCGTCCAGGTCAGAGGATGATCACCCTCGAAGGCGTCACCAAGACCTACCGCATGGGCAGGCTGGAGGTGCCGGCGCTTCAGGGCATCGACCTGCACATAGGGCAAGGCGAGTTCGTCGCGATCATGGGCGCGAGCGGCTCGGGCAAGTCCACGTTGATGAACATCCTGGGCTGCCTCGATGTCCCGACCAGCGGTCGGTACCTCCTCGACAGCACTGACGTCGCCAAGTTCGACGACGACCAGCTTGCGCGCATCCGCAATCGGAAGATCGGGTTTGTCTTCCAGAGCTTCAACCTGATCCCGCGCACGAGCGCCCTGCACAACGTGGAAATGCCGCTCGTGTATGCGGGCGAGCGGGGACGCACGGAGCGTGCGCGCGAGGCGCTTGGATCGGTCGGACTCGCAGATCGCGTCCACCACCAGCCGACCGAGCTCTCGGGCGGGCAGCAGCAGCGAGCTGCGATTGCGAGGGCGCTGGTAACCAACCCCGCGATCTTGCTCGCCGACGAGCCCACCGGAAACCTGGACAGCGTCTCGAGCGTCGAGATCATGCGGCTGCTCGCCAACCTGAATGCCGAGCGTGGCCGCACCGTCATCCTGATCACGCACGAGCAGGACATCGCGCGCTTCGCCAAGCGAGTGGTCGAGCTGCGCGACGGTCGAATCGTCCGCGACGCGATGAGCGCCGCATGAACCTGTTCGAAGCCCTACGCATTGCGGGCAACGGCCTACTCGCCAACCGCCTGCGCAGCGCGCTGACCACGCTCGGAATCCTCATCGGCGTCACGGCGGTCATCCTCCTCGTCGCGGTCGGCAACGGCGCGAGCGTGCAGATCAACAACCAGGTCCAGTCCCTCGGCGCCAACGTGATCTATGTCTATCCGTCCAACGCTCGCGGCACGGGTGGCGTCTCACAGGGCTTCGGCACCGGCCAGACCCTCACTCAAGCCGACGTCGATGCGATCAACAACCGGCAGCAGGCGGCCGATGTCGTGGCTGCGATCCCGATTGCGCAGTCTGGCGGTCAGATCACCTACGGCAACCAGAACTACTTCGCGCCCACGACCGGAACAACACCCGCGTTTCCAACCGTGCGCAACTACACCCTGGCGCAGGGATCGTTTTTCACCGATGACGACGTGAACGCGCGCCACCGGGTCGTTGTGCTGGGTCAGACCGTGGTCGACAACCTGTTTGGCTCGACCGATCCGATCGGCCAGACGATCAAGATCAGCCGCCAGAGCTTCCGCGTCATCGGCGTCTTCGCGAGCAAGGGCGGCACCGGATTGGGCTCGCAGGACAACGTCGTGGTGGCACCCATCACGACGGTTTGGGCCTACCTGACTGGCGCGCGGGGCAAGGTTATCAGCCAGATCGTCGCCTCGGCATCATCACCCTCGGTCGTGACGCAGGCCGAGACCGAGATCACGACGATCCTCTTGCAGCGCCACCAGATCTCCGATCCAACGCAGGCGGATTTTCAGCTGCAGAGCCAGCAGGACATCCTGACCCAGGCCAACTCGATCGCCACCGCGCTGACACTTGTGCTCGGCGCGATCGCCGGCATTTCGCTGGTGGTCGGAGGGATCGGAATCATGAACATCATGCTGGTCACAGTCACGGAGCGGACGCGCGAGATCGGCATCCGCAAGGCGATCGGCGCCCGTCGCCGCGACATCCTGATCCAGTTCTTGATCGAAGCGATGGTGCTAAGCGGCCTCGGAGGAGCGCTGGGCATCGCGGTCGGAGCGCTGCTTGCCAACCAGGCGCCCAACATCCCGGCCATCGCGAGCTCCAACTTCCCGACGCCGATCGTCTCGGTGCCGTCGGTCGTGCTGGCGTTCTCCGTGTCTGTGGCCATCGGACTTTTCTTCGGTATCTATCCAGCCAACCGGGCGGCACGGCTGCACCCGATCGAAGCCCTCAGATACGAGTGAAGGAGTGAGAGCGTGAAGGTTTACGTAGTCGCTTTGCTGTTAGTCGTGGGAATCCTCGGAGGTTTCTACGGCGGTTACAAGATCGGGCACAACAACGTCAGCGCAAACACGACCGGCCAGACCACGCAGAACAGCCGAGGCGGCAATGTTGCCGGCGCAGGCCTCGGTGGAGGTCGCGGTGGTGCAGCCGTGTGTCCGAGCCCAGGCGCCCCGACTCCATCACCGGGCAGCCGCGCCGTGGCCACTGGCACCATCACCGGTCTCACCTCCAGCACGCTTACCATCACCAACCCCAACTGCGACGTCAAGGTCGCGTTTGACCCCACGGTGCAGATCTCGCGGCAGGTCGTTGGCAACACCGGCGACTTGAAGGACACCCTCACCGTGACAATCGTTGGGACACGTCAGGCGGACGGCAGCATCAAGGCGACCACGATCCAGATCGGCAACGCTACTTTCAACGTCGGCAACCAGTCGCCGCCGCCAGGCGGAGGTTAGGCGCCCGTCTCGCCTCCCAGCGGTTTCTCGAACCAGGCCACGTCCCAGTAGCGGCCGAACTTGCGTCCCTGCTCGGTGTAGAGCGCCACGCGCTTGAAGCCGAATCTTTCGTGCAGCCCGATCGACTGCGGGTTGGGAAGCGCAATACCGGCGTAGGCGCGATGCAGGTCTTGGTCGTCGAGCGACTTGAAGAGCGCCTCGTAGAGCCTCGAACCGGCGCCCTTGCCGATCGCCTCCGGCGCCAGGTAGATGCTGGTCTCGACAGAGGTTTCGTAACCGGGTTTGGGACGGAAACGGCTGCTGCACGCATAACCGATCAAGTGATTTTCTTCGAGCCCCACGAAAAGCCGGTAGCGTCCGCTCGTGCCGTAATGGCTGAACCAGTCGCGGCGGGAGCCCATTTCTAAGGGTTCGAGGTCAAACGTGTAGTGCGACTGGACGACGTAGTGGTTGTAGATCTCGTTGATCGGTTCGAGGTCGTCCTCGGTCGCCGGCCGGACCTCGACGCGGGCGTAGATCACCGCGAATCAGTTTATTTCCGACAATTGGCGGCATGGATCGGGTCGAGCTGCGCGGGATGTCCTTCCAGGGCCGTCACGGCGTGCGGACGGCGGAGCGCGAGCAGCCACAGGAGTTCAAGGTCGACATCGAGCTAGAGGCGGACCTCGCCGAGGCGGGGCGGACCGACCGGCTGGCGGACACCGTCGACTACACGGCGGTCAGGGCGGTCGCCCGTGAAGTGATCGAAGGAGAGTCGCGCAAGCTGCTCGAATCGCTGGCCTTGGCGATCGCCCAGCGTGTCCTTGCGCTGCCCCGCGTCGAGTCCGTTTCCGTGCGCGTCGCCAAGCGCCCCGCGAGCATGCAGCCCATCGAGGCCGCGGCCATACGTATTAATAGGACGCGCGCATGACCATCGCTTACTTCGATTGCTTCTCCGGCATCTCGGGCGACATGGCGCTCGGGGCGCTGATCGACGGCGGCGCGGACCGTGCCGTTCTCGATGCGACGCTCGAGGCGCTGCGGCTTGGTGATGAAGTCAAGATCGAGGTCAGGCACGAGAATCGCGGCCACGCGGGGGGTACGCGGGTGCTGGTCGGAATCACGGAGCGGACGCCGCGCACCGTGCCTGCCCTGCGCCATGCGATCGAGGACTCCGACGCGCCTGACATCGTGAAGGCGCCCTCCCTGGATGCGATCGATCGCCTGGCCCGCGCCGAAGCCCAAGTCCATGACGCAAAGGTGGAGGAGACGCATCTGCACGAGCTTGGCGGCGCAGACACGCTCGTCGACGTGGTCGGAGCGTTCTGGCTTCTGCATGCCCTCGACGTGCATCGTGTGTACGCCTCGCCGCTTCCGGCACCAAGCGGGCGCAAGAACGGCATGCCTCTGCCCGCACCGGCGAGCCTGCGAGTCCTCGAAGGCACTGGCGCGGTCTTTCAGCCAAGCGGCGAGACGCGGGAGCTGGTGACGCCAACCGGGGCGGCGATCCTTGCCGTGGCGGCGACGTTCGAACGGCCGGCGATGACGCTTCGTCGCGTCGGTTACGGAATCGGCGCGCACACCGCGCCGGGCAACGCCCTTGCGGTGTGGATCGGCGAGGAGGTTGCCCGAGAAACCGGAGTCACGCTGCTCGAGACGAACCTCGACGATATGGCGCCCAATCTCATCGCGGCGCTCGCTGAAGATCTCATGGCCGCCGGCGCGCTCGACGTAACGATCGTCCCCGCGCTGATGAAGAAAGGACGGCCCGGCCATGTGCTGACGGTCATGTCACCTCCGGAGCTCGTGGCCCGCCTCAGCGATCACCTGCTGCGTCACAGCACGACGCTTGGGCTGCGCCTCACCCCGGTGCGGCGGGTGATCGCTGAGCGGCGGATCATCGAGGTCAAGACACCGATCGGCCCGTCGAGGGTCAAAGTCAAAGAGCTCGACGGCCGAGCCGTCGACGTCGCGCCCGAATACGAGGACTGCCGGCGGATTGCCCGCGAGTCAGGGATCGACCTCCGCGAGGTGATGCGGATCGTCGCAGAAGCGGCTCGCCGCGACCTAGGACTCGAATGACCGCGCGCGTCCTCGACGGCAAGGCTGTCGCGAAGCAGGTGTATGAGGAGGTCGCCAAGGCCGTCAACGACCGCGTCGCACGTGGCGGCTCACGCCCTCGCCTCGCGACGGTCCTCGTCGGAGATGACCCTGCGTCTGCAACCTATATCGCTCTGAAGCAGCGCAACGCGCGAAACGTCGGCATCGAATCAGAAGACCACCGGCTCCCGTCGAGCACGACCACAGAAGAGCTCCTCGCGGTGGTCCAGACCCTGAATCGGAACGACTCGGTGAGCGCGATCCTCATCCAGCAGCCGACGCCAAAGCACATAGACATGCGGCAGGTGGTCTTGGCGCTCGACCCCATCAAGGACGTCGATGGCTTTCATCCAATCAACGCGGGACTCGTGGCCCTTGGATTCACTGGTGGCGTGGAGCCCTGCACCCCGGCCGGCATCGTTCTTCTGCTCGAGCGATCGGGCATCCAGATCGAGGGTGCGAACGCGGTGGTGGTGGGTCGCAGCAACCTCGTCGGCAAACCGACCGCGCTGCTGCTCCTGAAGCGCAACGCGACAGTGACGGTATGCCACACGCGGACGCAAGGTCTTGCGAATCACACGAAGGCGGCGGACATCCTCGTCTGCGCTGCGGGGCACGCCAACCTCATCAGCAGGGAGATGGTCAAGCCGGGCTCGGTCGTGGTGGATGTGAGCACGAACTCGGTCGGTGGACGCCAGGTCGGCGACCTCGGGCCCGGTGTCGATGCGGTTGCAGGCTGGCTGACGCCAAACCCGGGGGGAGTCGGGCCGATGACGCGGGCGATGCTGATCAAGAACACCTTCGAGGCTGAGGTCCGGCGCCGGGGCTGAGACGTTGACATACCAGGAAGCGCTCGACTTCATCTCGAAGCAAGGCCGCTTCGCGATGAAGCTCGGCACGGAACGCACGCGCGCGATCCTCGACCGCCTCGGCGCACCCGATCGCGGCCTGAAGGGAGCGTTGATCGCCGGCACGAATGGCAAAGGTTCGACCGGGGCGTGCCTCACCGCGATCCTTCGCGCCGCGGGACACCGTGTCGGCTTCATGCCCAAGCCTCATCTCATTTCCTACACGGAGCGGATCGAGGTCGACGGTCACCCCATCCGCGAAGACGAATTCGTGAGCACGCTCGAAGAGTTGATGCCAACCCTGGAGGCCGTGGCTTCGGAGATGGGTCCAGCGACTGAGTTCGAGATGCTCACCGCGATGGCGCTCGCATACCTGGCCCCGCGGGCGGACAGGCTGGTGTGCGAGGTCGGACTCGGCGGCCGCCTCGACGCCACGAATGCGCTTGATCTCGGGGTCGCGGTCATCACCAACGTCGACCTGGACCACCAGAAGTATCTCGGGAACTCGATCGCCGAGATCGCGCGCGAGAAGGCGGCCATCATCAAGCACGGCAACCGAGTCGTCACGGGGTGCGAAGGAGAGGCACTGGAAATCGTGGAGGCGCAAGCCGAGCGCGAGTCCTCAGGGCTGTGGCGGCTCGGCCGCGAGATCAATGTCGAAGCCCACTCGAGGGGCTGGGACGGACACCTGCTCAGCGTGACCGGACCTGGGTTTGCGCACCGTGATCTATACCTGCCGCTCGTCGGCGACTACCAACCCTTGAATGCGGCGCTCGCGGTGGCTGCGGCCCACCAGCTTGACGATCTGGATGAGGAGGCGATTCGCGAGGGATTGGCCGCTACAAGGTGGCCGGGGCGCCTGCAGGTCATCGCCCGGAGACCGCGCGTGATCCTCGACGGGGGCCACAACCCGGCCGCGATGGTGAAGGCCGGGGTCTCGCTTCGCCGGCTCATCGGCTCGGAGAGACTGGTCGCGGTTTTCGCCATGTTGAGCGAGCGCGATCCGGTCGAGCTCCTCGGCGCCTTGCGCACGCTCAAGCCCGATTCTGTGGTCTGCACAGAACCGGAGAGCGCCCAGGGCCACGCGATCTCAGCGGAGCGCCTGGCATCGATTTACGGACCAGGCGCGCACGCCGAGCGGCCCGCCGGTGCGGCGCTCGAGGCGGCCAAGGGGCTCGCCGGTGCGTCTGGGAACGTCCTCGTCTGCGGATCCCTCTACCTGGTGGGAGAGGTCCTGTCCCTCAGGGATCAGCGCGCAAAAATCTGACGCACAGGTAGAGGGATCCCAGGATCATCGGGAGCAGCAGAACCAACCCGGCGACGCTCCACCAGAACCCGGCGCTCATGGCCAGGCCCGCGAGCAGGACGATCGCCAGCGCGATTCCGCCGGTGCCAAGCCAGATGTCGTTCCGCGATCGCCGCCTCGGAGGCTGAGCCGCCCGCACCGCGGGGGTGGATGTGACCGCCGCACTCGGACTCCTCATCAGCGAGAGCGCAGAGATCAGGAGGATTACTCCAGCCATCCCGGCGAGGAGCGTGACCACCTCGGCGATCAAACCTTCGCGGGTGTCCGAGACTCGAGTGCCGGCCGTGAAGGCCACCGCGACAAGAAGGATTCCGATGACGAGGGCGAACCAGCGCACTCAGTAGGCGCTGTCCAGAAGGTTCTGGCGCAGGCGGCGCATACCCCGCAGCCAGCGGTCGTAGTCATCGGCCTTGCGGTGGAAGTAGTCGGCCACCTCGGGGTGAGGCAGGATGAGGAATCGCTCGTCGGCGATGCCCTTGACCACCGCGTCGGCGACCACCTCGGGTTCGAGCGCGCCGGCCCCGAGGAAGTCGATCCGAAGTTGGCTGAGCTCCTGCGCCAGCATGTCCGTCTTCACCCCCTGCGGACACAGGCACGAGACCCGGATGCCACTGTCGCCGTGCGCGATCGCGAGCCATTCGAAGAACGAGAGTGCCGCGGCTTTGGTCACTCCATAGGGCGCCGCGAACATATGGTTCAGCAGTCCAGCCGCGGACACGGTTCCGACCAGGTAGCCCTCCTTGCGAGCGAGCATGCCGGGGAGCACATGTCGCGCAACGTAGACGTGGGCCATCACGTTCACCTGCCAGATGCGCTGCCAGTAATCGTCGACTGCCTCTGGACCGCCGCCCACCCCTATGCCTGCGTTCGAGCAGAAGATGTCGATGCGACCATGAATGTCCTCGACCTCTTGGACCAGACGCACGATGTCGGTCTCACGCGAGACGTCGCATTGAACCGATTTCCCGCCGATCTCCTGACCAACGGTCTGAGCACCATCACCGTCGAGATCAGCAACCACAACCGCCTTCGGATGGTCCACCACGAATCGCCGCGCGAGCGCTCGACCGATGCCGCGAGCGGCTCCAGTCACGACTATCACCTTGTCGGTCAGCTCCATCGCGACCTCATTGACGTGGCCACCTGATCATGTGCCGCGCCCTGGACGCTGCTCCTCGTACTGTCATTTCCAGGTCTGATTGTCGCTGGAAAAAAATACTTGTGGAAAACACCCATCCGGTCCTTTCGGAGACTTGCGATAGCGAATAGAATCACTCCCCATGGTCGGAGGGGGCCTCGACTACAGCGCGCCGTTTCAGCGCGCAATCGAGTTGATTGGGAAGCGTTGGACGGGGGCCGTCGTCAAGGCACTCATTCCCGCGCCTGCTCGCTTCAACCAATTGCTCTCGGGCATCCCTGGAATCAGCGATCGCGTCCTGACAGAAAGACTTCGAGAGCTCGAGTCAGAAGGGCTCGTGGAAAGGCTTGTCGACCCGGGACCGCCGGTGCGTGTGAGCTATCGACTCACCTCGCGTGGGCGCGCGCTCGAGCCGGTGCTGGCGGCTGTTTCGCAATGGGCGGAGAGCTGGCTCGCGACGTCGGCCGCCGCCGTCGGCTGAGGTCCGCGGCCCAAAGTTAACGCACCACACGGCGGGCCCTCCCTTCCTCCGCCGTGCCGTCCCTCCCCCGCCAGCACACCGCGATCGAGCTTACGATTCGAAAAAATCACGCACCACCCAGCCTGTTAAGAGGTCCAAGAAGGCATGGCGAACACGACTGATAGGCTTTACCGAATGCCGATTGGCGATTTTCTCCGCCGCCGGCCCGAGGCGCAGACATGTCAGGCGTGCGGATCGCCTCTTCCACAAGGTGCGGTGTTCTGTCCCTCCTGCGGAGTGCGGGCGGACGACCCCCAGGCCGAGCCGCTTCACATCGTCGACCGGGCGACCGGGCTCTTCAACGATCGATTCGTTCGTCCGGTGCTCGAAGACGAGCTGGCTCGCGCCCACCGGTATCAGCGCAACCTCGGTGTCCTGCTGATCGAAGTCAACGGCGCCCTGCCTCCCGACGAAGCATTGAAGACAATGGCCGCGGCCCTTGCCAGCACCGTGCGCGACGTCGACACGCCGGGCGTGCTCGGCCGCACGCCGCCCCAGCTGCTCGCCATCCTGCCCGACACCGACGTGGCCGGCACGGCACACGCCGCCAACCGCGTCCTGGTGGCCGTGAACGAAGCGCTCCAGGCCCAGGGCGCCCAGGCCGCGGTCGGCCTGGTCTGCGTCCGTCCCGGGCAGCGCGTGCGCGCGGGTGCGGTCATCGAGAGCGCAAGCCGGTCGCTTCGCTCTGGCCGTCCCGAGATGATGGGCAAGCCCGCCTGACGCTCGAGCTCTACCTCGCCCGCCACGGCGAAACGGATTGGAGTCGTTCGGGTCAGCACACCGGCACCACCGATCTCCCACTCACCGCCCGAGGTGAAGCCGAAGCCGCTGCGCTTGGGCGCAGGCTCGCCGGCATCCAGTTCGACGCCGTGTACTCCAGTCCCATGCAGCGCGCCCGGCGTACGGCCGAGCTCGCCGGTTTCGACGAGCCGCGCATCACGCCGCTGCTCCAAGAGGTCGACTACGGTCGCTATGAGGGCTTGAGCTCCAGGCAGATCCACGAATCGGATCCCGGCTGGGAGGTCTACAAGGACGGCTGCCCCGGCGGCGAGACGCCGGAGCAAATCTACAAACGAGCGCAGGAGTTCATCGAGCTTGTGGCCAGGCACGCGGACGCGAGGCTCATGACGTTCGCGCACGGCCACATCCTCCGCGCCATCGCAGTCGCATGGATCCGCGCGGAGATCAGGGTCGCCGCCGGCCTGCAGCTCGACGTCGCAACACTCAACATTCTTCGCGACGCAGAACACGGCCGCGTCGTCGCCCTGTGGAATGCGCCGTAAGGCTCGCTATGCCTTCCGTCGCAAGGTCCAGGCCCGGCTGCGCACGCCTGGCAGTCCCGCGAACACAAGGTAGGCCGACGTGGCCACATCGGCGCGATATGTGTGCCGCTCGCCAGGGTTGATCAGCAGCATCTCGCCGGCCCCAACCTCGCCTGCCTGCACTCCGTCATCGAACTGCAGCCGACCGCCCGTCACGATCAGCGCGACGGGAATGGCGTTGCGGTGCTGGGGGACGGTCTGGCCTGGCTGGAGGCGCAGTCCGACCACGCGCATGGAGCCGCAGTCCGCAATCTGCTCGAAGCCGAACGCTCGTGGCTGCTCACCGCCGACGGAGCCTGACACGTGAACATCATCCACGCGACGGGCGTCGAAGGTGCGCGGCAGTCACGCGGCACCGTTGTCGTCATCGACGTGCTCCGCGCCTTCACCGTCAGCGCTTACGCGCTTGCCGGCGGAGCTCGTGAATGCCGCCTCGTAAGGACAGTCGACGAGGCACGCGAGCTCGCGAATCGGACGCCGGGCGCCGTCCTTTGTGCTGAGGAAGATGGGCTGCCGGTCGCCGGAATCGCGATCAGCAACTCGCCGACCAGGATTCGCGAGGCCGACCTGAGAGACCGCGTTCTCATCCAGAGGTCATCGGCGGGCACACAGGCTGCGGCCGCGGTCGAAAGTGGTGACATCTGGGCGGCCAGTCTGATCGTCGCCCGCGCGACCGTTCAAGCCTGCCTGTTAAGGAAGCCGGAGACCCTGACCCTCGTCGCCTCCGCGGATTACCCCGAGGACCATGCCTGCGCCACTTACATGGAAGCGATAGTCCGTGGCGAGGAGCCGGACATCGAGCGGCTGCTGCAACCGCTATACGAGAGCGACCGCTATCGGAGGCTGATCACCGGGGCGTGGCCGGGCTTTCCGGCAACCGACCTCGAGCTTGCTCTCACCGCCGATCGTTTCGCGTTCGCAATGCCCATCACGCGCGAGCCTGGCTACCTTCGGTTGACCGCAATCTAGCTCACCGAACGGCGAACACCAGGACCACGGCCAGCTGGCACAGCTCAGAGGTCGCACCGCAAACGTCGCCTGTGGCCCCGCCCACTCGACTTCGAGCCAGGACCGCCAGCGCCAGCGCAGTCAGCGCCACCAATGGCAGGGCGACCAGCGCTCGCTTCCAGTCCAGCGCGCACGCGGCGCCTGCGCTCAAGACGCCGACCGCGAGGTCCAGGCCTCGATGTCGCGAGTCCCACGCCGCGACGCCGAGTCCGCTCGAGCGCACGTACGGCACGAACGCGATCACGGTCAGGGTTGCCAGCCGCGACAGCGCGCCCGCAATGACAAGGGCCGCGATGCCGCGCACCGGAGACATCGAAGCCAGGGCCGCGACATCGAGCAAGACCACGGCGACGATGGCCGTGACGCCGTACGAGCCAAGCCGCGGGTCGCGCATCACCTCGAGCCTGTGGGTGGCGTCTCCCCGCCCCAGCAAACCGTCTGCGGAGTCAGCCAGCCCATCGAGGTGGATGGCTCCCGTCAGCAGGCTTAGGGTCGCCACCGCCGCGGCAGCGCCCAGCAGCGGGGTCGACACGGCGCCGGCCAGCACGAACACGGCGGCGGCTCCGAGTCCGACCAGCGCGCCGATGGCGGGAAAGTAGGCTCGGCCCAACCTCGCTCCGGGACTTCCGTCCGGATTGGCAACGGGCAGCACCGTAAGGAAGGACACCGCCGCTCGCAGCGAGCGAATGCTCAAGCCTGCTTCAACTCGAGCGTGCGGCCCGCGACCATCAGCAATGAACGCTCGGCACGCGCCGCGAACGTCGAGTTGACGGCCCCCAGCACGTCGCGGAACGTGCGCGCCAGCTCGTTCGCCGGCACGATGCCCAGCCCGACCTCGTTCGTCACGACGACACCGCGCCGGCGCTCGAGCTCATCGGCGGTGCCTTCAGCGAGGGCGCGTATCTCGCCGGCCGACTGACCTGACTCGAGCAGGTTGGAGACCCAGAGCGTCAGGCAGTCGACGATCAGGAAATCGTGGGTGGAAACGGCTGCGATCGCGGGCAACAGGGCAAGCGGCGCGTCGACCGTCGACCAATGCTCCGGTCGGCCGGAGCGGTGGCCGCGAATCCGCTCCTCCATCTCGGCGTCACCCGCGGTCGCCGTGGCGATAAACGTGACCGCGCTGCCCGACTCGCGGCCGAGGCGAACGGCGAGCTCGGACTTGCCGCTCCTGGCACCGCCCGTGACGAAGACGAATCCCATCAAAAGTCGATGCCGCGAATCGCGCGGACGCCGTGGTCGAACGCGTGCTTGCGATTGCGCATCTCCGTGACCGTGTCGGCAAGCTCCATGAGCTCGGCCGGGGCGTCTCGCCCGGTGGCGATCACGTTGACCGCCGATGGCCTCGACCCGATCGCTGCGACTACCTCAGCGATCGGAATCCAACCCCAGTTGATCGGATAGGTGATCTCGTCGAGCACGACAAGGCCGTACACGCCTGACTCGATCTTCTCCCGGGAGACCTGCCAGCCCTCGCGAGCCACCGCCTCGGTTCGCTCCATGTCGGTCGAGTCCCATGTAAAGCCGTCGCCGACAGTCCACCAGTCCACGCCGAGGCGTGTAGCGACGTCGCGCTCTCCAACTTTCCAGCGCTCGGACTTGACGAACTGGATCACGCACACCTTCCAGCCGCGGGCGACCGCGCGCAGCGCGGTGCCAAACGCAGCCGTGGACTTGCCCTTGCCATCGCCCGTGTTCACGATCACGACGGAGTGAACCCTGCGCGAGGCGCGCGGTGGAGGCGAGACAGGCACCTCGACCGGCTTCAATTCCGCACCGGGACGACTGCGGTCCCCGAACCATTCATCTGAATCACCTTCACCTGGGCGCGATAGTGCTCGGCGATCGCGGGCTCGGTGAGGACCTCGGCGGCCGAGCCGATGGCTGCCAGGCGCCCTCCGACCAGCAGAGCGAGCCGGTCGGCGTACTGCCCCGCCAGGGTCAGCTCGTGCATGGCTGCGATGACCGTCAGCTCCTGCTCCTTCCTAAGCTGGTCGATCAGCTCCAACACCGATTGCTGGCGACCGACATCGAGCGACGAGGTCGGTTCATCGATCAGGAGCACCGGCGCCTGCTGTGCCAACGCGCGGGCGATGGCGGCGCGCTGCCTTTCGCCGCCGCTCAAACGGTCGAGCGGGCGGGAGGCCAGCTCCTCCAGGGCGAGCCTGCGCACGACATCTCTCACGATGCGCCGGTCGCGGGAGCTCTCCTTGCCGAGGTAGCCCAGATGCGGCGCTCTGCCGAGGAGCACGTACTGAGCCACCGTCATCCCCGCCGGCATCTGTGGCTCCTGGACCAGGACGGCGACCTTTCGCGCCACATCTCGCGAGCTCAGCTCGGTCACGGCTCGGCCGCCGATGCGGATCTCGCCTCGGAACGAAACGAGTCGCGCGATCGCCCGCAGGATCGTGGTCTTGCCGGCGCCGTTCGGCCCGATCAGTGCCAGCCACTCACCCGAGGCGACGGTCAGGTCCAGATCCCGAACCACAGGCTCGCCGTCATATGCAACCGATACGCCGGCGAGGACGATGTCGCTCACAGCGCCGCCGCTCGGGTCGAGCGCATCACCGCGATGAAGAAAGGCGCACCCAGGAAAGCCGTGATCACGCCGATGGGAAGTTCGGCCGGGGCGACAACGGTGCGTGCTGCTGCATCGGCCAGGACGAGAAACGCCGCGCCGAAGAGCACTGACAGCGGTATCACGACCCGATAGCTGCGGCCGACAAGGAGACGGATCGTGTGCGGCACGATGATGCCGACGAACGCGATCGTCCCGCCGACCGCGACCACCGCCGCGGTCCCCAGCGTGGCGGCGACGACCACGATCAACCGGACTCGACGCACAGGGATGCCGAGGCTCGTGACCTCGTCCTCGCCCAGCGTCAACGCGTCCAGCAAACGGCGGTGCAGATAGATCGCCACGACGCTCAACAGCACGTAAGGGAGGATGAGCAGCACGTCGTCCCACCCTGCAGTGACGAGGCGCCCGAGGATCCACGAGTAGACCTGGCGGATGGAGCTGGTTTGGGTTTGCTGCACGTAGGACTGGATCGAGTTGAAGAATGCCGCGATCGCGACGCCGGCGAGGATGAGCCCGGTCGCGGAGCGAAGACCGGTCACCGACCGACCAAGAGCGTACGCGCCAGACACCGCGGCGCCGGCGCCGACGAAGGCCGCGAGCGGAACGACGTTCACGCCCAGGACAGACGTCCCGGGGGCAAACGCGATGGCCAGCGTCGCGCCGAGGTTGGCTCCGGCCGCGGCTCCGAGCAGGTAGGGGTCAGCGAGCGGGTTGCGAAAGACGCCCTGATAGGCGGCCCCGGCGATGGCCAGCGTGCCGCCCACCAGGACACCCAGCACGACTCGAGGAAAACGCAAAGACCACAGGATGTTGGCCTGGCCCGGATCGACCGCGCCGCCCACGAGCGTTTGCACGACGGTGCCCACGCCGATATGGACGGGACCTACCAACACCCCGACGCCGCAGCTTGCGGCGAGCGCCAGCAACCCGGCGCCGGCCCATCCCCAGCGCAACCTCGGCATGCCTGCCAGCACCGCGGGTGGTACCGCCGCCGCGTCGACCTTGATGCTGAGCATCAGGCCGCTTGTTTTTCGAGCTGCTGCACGTGCAGCGCGACCGCACGCATGAACTCGATGATTCGCGGGCCCCAGCGCGACGCCACATCGTCATCGACTGGGACTACCTGTCCGGATTTCACGGCGACGATCGCTCGCCAACCTGGACGGGCCGCAACTGAGCTCAGGTCCTGCTGGCAGCACTTGGTGTCGGCCAGCACGATCAGGTCGGGATTCGAGGCGACGATGTACTCAGGCGACAGCTGCGGGTAGTCCGGCGCGGCGCCCGCTGCGGCGTCCGCGATGTTGGTCAAGCCCAGAAGCTTGTAGACCTGCCCGATGAACGTGGCTGAGGTGACGGAGTAGTACGTGTTGTCGAGCTCGTGATAGACCCGCAGCTGGCGAGCCGGTTTGGCGACGGACGCGACGAATGAGCCAACCTGCGAGCGCATGGAGGCGACCAGCGAATCTGCATCCGCCGCGTGGCCGGTGGCTGCCCCGAGCTGCTTGATCTGGACATAGGTGTCGTCGAGGTTTTTGGCCGCGGGCTCGATCAGGATCGGGACGTTAAGTGCCTGCACGCCGTGAACCAGGCCCGCCGTATCCTCCGCGGCGACAACGAGATCCGGGGTGAAGGCGGCGATGGCTTCGATGTTCGGCGTGAAACCGGACAGCTGAGTCTTGGGAGCAGTCGCGGGATAGTTCGACTGATCGTCCACCGCGACGACCTGCGGCCCCGCGCCCATCGCGAACAGCATTTCCGTAGCGCTTGGCGAGAGCGAGACGACGCGTTGCGGCCGGCGGGGAATTGTCACCGTGGCTCCGCCGGGCGCCGTGATCGAGACAGGAAAACGCGAGGCTGGTGTTGAGGTGGCGGACGTCGGAGCGCCTCCGCACGATGCGGCGAAGAAAACCGAGAGGAAAGCGACGACTCCGAATCGGACGGCCAGTTTCGCGCTGGCCCCTGGCTGATGCGTGCGCATCCAGCGGTCCTCCGGCGGCAACGGCCCCACCTCGCAGGGGAAACCTCGCCGCAAGAGGCGTCCCCACTGATCCGCGCAGTGGGATCGACCGCTCACGTGACAGGTCTCCTGGCTTGTGGATCACCGCAATCCGGCCGCCTTCCCAAGGTTTCGCCTCAGTGGCCGCAGGCCGGACGCTCCCCACTCACAGTTGCGCGACAGCGCCGGATTTGGACCGGCTTCCCGCAATCCAGTGAGCTATTCAGTTGTGCGACTCATTATGAGCGCTCGGAAACGCCCGCCTCGTCGAAGGTCGCCATGTCGTTCAGCAGGCGCACCGCCGCGCGAACCAGTGGCAGCGCAAGCGCGGCGCCCGTGCCTTCGCCAAGTCGCAGGTCGAGGTCGAGAAGTGGAGGCAGTCCAAGCCGCTCCAGCACCGCGCCGTGGCCGAGCTCATGCGAGCGATGCGAGGCGATCATGTAGCCCGTCGCCTCTGGCGCGATCGCGGCAGCGACCAGCGCGGCAGCGCCTGATATGAAACCGTCGATGATGACCGGCTTTCGCATTCGCGCCGCCTCCAGGATCACCCCGACCAAACCCGCGATCTCCAGGCCGCCGGTCGCCGCCAATGTCTCAATCGGACCCCGTCCGATTGACTCCGCGTTGACCTGAAGCGCGCCGCGGACCGCGGCCAGCTTGCGTCGGAGCCCTTCGTCGTCGACTCCTGTGCCTCGGCCCACCACGCGTTCTGGGTCGAGCCCGGTGAGCGCGCATATGACCGCCGCCGCCGCGGTTGTGTTGCCGATGCCCATATCACCGGTCAGCGCGATGTCGACATGTTCATCGCGTACGAGCCCCCGGCCGACCTTGATGGCGCGGTTGGCCTCATCGACCCTCATCGCGGCTCCACTCGTGATGCTGGCCGTTCCTCGCCGCACCTTGACCGCGCGCAGGTCGGGATGGGGGGGAAGGTCGGCATCGACGCCTATGTCGGCGACGACGACACGTGCGCCGACCTCTCGCGCGAGCACGTTGATCGCCGCACCGCCGCGCAGGAAGTTGAGCAACATCTGCGCGGTCACCTCGCGCGGATAGGCACTGACACCTTCGGCCGCGACACCGTGGTCGCCCGCCAACGTGAAAACGACAGCCGCCTGCAAGGGGGGATCGATCCGACCAGTAATGCCGGCGAGCCGCACCGCGAGATCCTCGAGCCGCCCGAGGCTGCCCGCGGGCTTGGTCAGCCGCGCCTGACGCGCGGCGGCGAGTCGCATCGCTCTCTCGTCCAGCGGCAGGATCGCCATGCCGAGGTACGTTAGCCGCCTGGTCGTGATGGACCCGAAAGCCTTTTCCCGTGTCGGCCTACACCGGTCGTTTCGGCTGGGTCACCGTGAAGCTGTCGAGGCTAGGGCCGGATCTCGCCGCAGGGCTGGTGCGAAGCGCCTGGGAGCGAACAGCCCCCAGGCGTTTGAGCAATCAGAAAGCGCGGCGCCTGTAGCCGCGGCCGGAGAAGAGCCGGACGATGAGCAAGAGGATCGCGGCTCCGATGAAGGCCATGATCATCGCACTGATGATCGGATGCCCGGCCACGGCGATGTTGAAATGGAGGAAGCCGGCGAGCACGATTCCGCCGAACAGCGCTCCCACCACGCCGACGATGATGTCCCAGAACAGACCCAGGCCGTGGCCGAGAGCAATGTGGCTTGCCAGGAAGCCTGAGACGAGCCCGACCAGCGCCCAGACCAGGATCGAATCCAGGTCGAGCGTCACTGGTGAACCATTGATAGAGATGACCATTTCGAGGCCTCCTTTACAAAACTAGATAGGCACTCGTAAAACGCGCCGGAGGTTTTCGCTACTCCTCCCCATTTACGGGGAGGTGGCCGGCGAGGCCGGCCGGAGGGGCTAGGTCACCTTGGAGGAGAGCCGCTCGAAGGCGGCGCCGAGCACGCGGTTGAACGCCGGAAACGGGTGGATCACGTCGGCCAGCTTGCGGACCGGCGTGCCCAGCTTCACCGCCACCACCAGCTCGCCCAGGATCTCGCCCGCGCGAGGCGTGACCAGCGTCGCGCCGACCAGCACGCCACGCTGGCTGTCGGCGACGAGCTTCAGAGCCCCGACATGGAAATCGTGGATGTAGCCGCGCGCTGCCTCCGCGGGGTCCATCGTGACGACCGCAACATCGATGCCACGGCTGCGCGCCGTCTGCTCGGACAAGCCCACGGACGCGATCTCCGGGTCGGTGTAGGTGACGCGCGGCACGGCTGTGTGGTCCGCCCGCGCGTCCTCGCCCTTCAGCCTCCGGCCGACGACCTGGCCGTGGTAGTACGCGAGATGCGTGAAGCCTCCTATCCCGGTGATGTCACCCGCGCCATAGATTCCATCGCGCGCCTCGAGAGTTTCCGAATCGACCTTCAGCCAGCCCCGCTCGGTCTGGGTCAGGCCCGCGGCGCGCCAGGCCTCGAAGTTTGGCCGGCGTCCGGTCGCGACGAGAAGCCGGTCACCAGACACGACAGAGCCGGACTTGAGGTGCAGCACGGCGTCGGCGGCCTGCTTCTCGACCGCCACGCAAGGGTCGCCGATGAGGATCTCGATCCCGTCGGCCTCCAGGTGTGGCTTTAGAGCGTCGCCGGCTTCGGGCTCTTCGAGGGCGAGGAATCGCGGTCCCGCCTCGACGATCGTGACCCTGCAGCCTAGCCTGGCGAAGGCCTGGGCGAGCTCCACGCCGACGGCGCCGCCCCCCAGCACCACCAGCCGCTCCGGCAGCTCGCGTGGGACGGCAGCCTGCCGGTTGGTCCAGTACTCGACCTTGTCCAGGCCTTCGATCGGCGGGATCGCGGCTGTGCCACCGTTGGCGATGACCACCGCGCGCCGCGCCACCAGCTGCTCGCCTCCGACCACGACGGTGCGCAGATCGACGAGCTTGCCGTCGCCGCGGACGAGCTTCGCTCCCGTCGCCTCGAGCGCCGCGGCCGGCCGCGTGTCGTCGAGGTCCCGTGCCATCCATAGCACGCGCTTCGAAACTTTGGGGAAGTCGACGTCCCACTCGACGCGTGACGCCGCAAGGGTTCGCGCGCGGGCCGCTTCCTCGAGCGTCTCGCCCGAACGCAGCAGCGTCTTCGACGGCACGCATCCCCAGTACGGGCACTCGCCGCCGACCAGCTCGCGCTCCACAACGGCCAACGACAGGCCACCGCCCTGCAGCTCGCCCGCGATCGCTTCGCCCGCGACGCCTCCCCCAAGACAAACGACGTCAAACTCCAGCGCCATCTGGGCTGCCTCCTTCCGCGCTCGCGCGCCGCAACGATTCGATAAGCGAGGTCGCGGTGAAGTCGCCGAGGTAGCGATCGGCGTCGAAAACCGCGGCGCGCTCGGTTGGGCTGGCCAGCGCGGCGGCGAGCGCGTCGGTCAGCGAGCTCGACAGCGGAATCCGCGGCTCGTCGCCAGGAGGGCCGCCGTCGGGATGGTCCAGCGTGCGCGCGTCGATCTGGACGACGGACATGCGCCGCACGAGCCGCTCCCGACCTAGGAATTCCGAGACGTACTCGCTGGCCGGGTGGGTGAGGATGCGCTCGGGCGTGTCGTACTGCGCGATCTGCGCCTGCATCTTCATCAGGCAGATCCGATCGGCGACCCTCACCGCCTCATCGATGTCATGCGTCACGAACACGACTGTCTTGCGCATCGCGCGCTGGATGCTCACGAACTCTTGCTGAAGGCGCTCGCGCGTGATGCGGTCCACCGCGCCGAACGGCTCGTCCATCAAGAGGATGGGCGGATCCGCCGCGAGCGCCCTCGCGAAACCGACGCGCTGCCGCTGGCCACCTGAAAGTTGATGCGGGTAGCGATCTCGATATTCGCCAGGGGGTAGACCAACCAGGTCGAGGAGCTCGTCCACCCGCTTGGTGATGCGCTGCTCATCCCACTTCCACAGCTTCGGCACCGTGCCGACGTTGCCGCCCACTGTCATATGGGGAAAGAGGCCCGTCTGCTGGATCACGTATCCCATCTTCAGCCGCAGCGCTGGGGGGTCGACTCCGTGCGTGTCGGAGCCGTCAACCAGGATGCGGCCGCTGTCGGGATCGATGAGCCGGTTGATCATGCGCAGCGTCGTCGTCTTGCCGCAACCCGAGGGCCCGATCAGAACGCATGTCTGGCCGTCGGGGATGTCCAGCGTGAGGTTGAGCACCGCGTTCGAGCCGCCGGCGAACTGTTTGCTCACGTTCTCCAGGCGGATCACGGCTCATCTACCGTAATCGGAATGGAGCAAGGGCCATTCCTGGCCTACGTCGACCCGTGGATCAACTGGGACTGGCTTTCGACGCACATATCGCTGGTCCTGGGCGCGCTTGGTGAGCACATCGAGCTGACCGCCATCGCCCTGGGTGCCGGCCTCCTCATCGCGGTTCCACTCGGCGTAGCCGCCCACCGCTCCGCGGGCCTGCGCCTGGCCGCGCTCGGTTTTTTCGGCGCGTTCTACACGATCCCTTCGCTCGCGCTCTTTGCGCTGCTAATTCCCTTCACGCACCTCGGCGGAACGACGGCGGAGATCCCGCTTATCGGTTACAACGTGTCGATCCTTGTGCGCAACGTCCTGGTCGGGCTCGACGCGGTGCCGCGCGACGTTCTCGATGCCGCCGACGGAATGGGTTACCGCCCGCTGCCCCGATTGCTGCGGGTCGAGCTACCCCTGGCCCTCCCATCGATCTTTGCCGGCCTTCGTGTGGCGACGGTTTCGACGATCGGCATCGTCACCATCACCGCCCTCATCGGCCTTGGCGGTCTTGGCTCGCTGATCGACAAGGGTCTGGTCGAGAACTTTCACACGCCTCTGGTCGTAGCGATGATCCTGTCCGTCGCTCTCGCGCTCACGGCAGACCTTCTCGTTGTGATGGCTCAACGGGTCGCTGTGCCATGGGCGCGGCCTGTCTGATCCGATGGACTTTCTCCTCCTTGTCGGGCGGTGGCTGGTCGATCCCGCCCACTGGCAGGGCTCGGATGGGATCCCGACGCGCCTCGTCGAGCACATCCACCTGTCGGTCGAGTCCGTTGTGATCGGCGCGCTCATAGCTCTGCCCGTCGGCGTCACGCTCGGGCACTACGGCCGTTTCGGCGCGCTGGCGATCAATATCTCGAACGCCGGACGCGCCATACCGTCGTTCGGCATCCTGGTCATCGCCTTCCAGGTCTTCGGCCTCGGCGATCTGCCGATCGTTCTCGCGTTGACGGCCCTGGCCGTCCCGCCGATGGTGACCAACAGCTACGTCGCGCTGCGCGAGGTCGATCCGGATATACGAGATGCGGCGCGTGGAATGGGCTACCGCGAGCTCGCCCAGGTCTTGCGGGTCGAGTTACCCCTCGCGGTACCTCTGATCATGGCTGGCATCCGAACATCGGCGGTCCAGGTCGTGGCGACGGCGACGTTGGCGGCGCTCATCGCCGGGGGTGGTCTCGGCCGGTACATCGTTGACGGGCTGGCCACCCAGGATTACGTCAAGACGGCGGCGGGCGCGTTGCTGGTTGCGGTACTTGCCCTGGCCACAGAGCTCTCGCTCGCATGGGTTCAGCGGCTGCTCGTGCCTCGCGGCATCAGGTTGCTGAACGCCCCCGTGGCCGCCCGAGCGACCGCGTTCAAGGTCGCCTAGTGGAAGAATGGTGACGCACCGGGAGTTGGATCGGGGAGGGCCACCCGGCCCGGGAGGATTTTTGATGAGTCGAACTCGCGCGTCGGTGTGGCTGATCGCGGCTCTTGCCGTGGTGGCGACGATGGTCGCTGCGTGCGGTGGCACGACCGGCGGCGGCACCACCAACAAGGGAACCATCATCGTCGGCGGCTTCAAGTTCCCCGAGAGCAGCATCCTGGCCCAGATCTACGGCGAGGCGCTGGCCCATGATGCCTACACGGTCACGTACAAGCTGAACCTCGGCACCCGCGAGGTAGTCGCTCCGGCGCTCAAGAACGGCGACATCGACCTCTACCCGGGTTACGCGGCGACCGACCTCGAGTACTGGAACAACAAGGCCGGCGAGGCAACCGGTGACGCCGCCGCAACCACGGCCAAGCTGAACAGCCACCTCCAGTCGCAAGGCCTGGTCGCGCTCAATCCGTCCCCGGCGGTTGACCAGAACGCCTTCGCCGTGACGAAGGAGACCCAGCAGAAATACAACCTCTCCAAGCTGTCGGACCTGGCTCCCATCGGAAACCAGCTCGTGCTCGGCGCCGGTCCGGAATGCCCCACCCGCCCGTACTGCCTGCCCGGATTGCAGACCACCTACGGCATCCACTTCAAGGACTTCAAAGCACTCGACACCGACGGGCCCGCAACACGTGCGGCGTTCAAGAACGGGACGATCCAGGTCGGTCTGGTTTTCAGCAGCGACGGTGATCTGAACTCGCTTGGGCTCGTCGTGCTCCAGGACGACAAGCACCTGGAAGCCGCCGACAACGTGGTGCCGATCCTGCGCCAGAAGGTGGCCACGGACGAGGTCAAGAACTTGCTCAACAAGATCGACGCCGCTTTGACGACCGCGGATCTCGTGGATATGAACTCGCAGGAGTCCATCCAGCACAAGGATCCCGACGCCATCGCCAAGGCGTACCTGGAAAAGCACAACTACTTCAGCTAGTCTCGCGGCGTCGATGGAGCGTGAAGCGGCAATCGCCGACTTCGATGCCGCCCGCAAGGAGTGGGAGGAAGCGTTTGCGCGCGTGCCCGACGACGCGCTCACCTACCTCAAGCCGGGAGACGACTACTCGTTGGGCGGCCTGCAGGTTCATGTCAACTGGGTCCTCGTCCACTATCGCCGCGTCCTGGACGGCATGATCGGTTCAGGCTTCGGCGAGCTCGGTCCGCAGGATCCGCCCGGTGATGTGGAGCGAGCCCTCGACGGCGCCCGGCGCGGCTTGACCCCAGTCGAACGGCGCGCCGCGCTTGACGAGATGGCCCGGCTTCATGCGGCCGTTTGCGCCGCGGCCGATGGGCTCCAACCCGAGGACTGGTCGCGCACCGCTCCGGTGGTCTACGGCCCCGGCCAGGCCCCATATCCGACGAGCGCCGACGACCTCATCGGCTGGCTGCGTGACCACTACCGCGAGCACGTCGAGCAGAGCGCGGACCTGATCGAAGAGTGGAGGAACGCTAAGGCAGACGGTTGATCCAGGCCGCGTCTCCGTACTTGGACGCGACCAGCCGCGACGCCGACTCGAGCTCCACAGATGTGAGCGTGCTCTCGCTGGCTCCGAACTCGCGTGCGAAAAACGAATGGAGATGCGCGTCGACCTCGTCGCACGAGAGCTTCGTGAACCACGAGAGTGGCGAAACGGATTTCTCGGCGCTGCGCACGCCGCGGGCAGCCATTCGTTCGCGGCCGATCCTGATGAGTCGGGGCACAAGGTCGACTTCCATCGAGTGGGCGATCGTCGTGTGATGAAGCACGTGCCGCCGCCGCCGCGCCTGCGCCGCCCCGCCGATCTTTCCGCGCGGCGAGACGATGTCGTTGATCTCGCGATATGCCGCGGGCACCCCTATTTCGTTGAACGCACGCACCGCCCAGTCGTCGAGCAGCGCGTATGACTTCCGGAAGCTGACGCCCGCGACCATGGACTCGGGTAGGTAGAGCGAGTAGGTGATCGTGCGGTCGGGCTCGCACAGCATCGTGCCACCGCCGCTCATGCGTCGCGTGATGATGAATCCAAGCTCCTCCGCCGTCGCGAGGTCGACCTCGTTCGCCACGGACTGATGCGAACCGATCACGAGCGCGGGCTCGATCCACTTCCAAAGACGCATGGTCGGTGGACGGCGCCCGCCGATCACCTCCTCGAGCAATACCTCGTCCAGCGCCATGTGCATGTGTGCACGATGTGGCGCCGGAGCGATCACATCCCATCGCGTTTCGCGCAGGTCTTCAGGCGTCACGGCTCTGCCAGTATTCCTGATGACGATGCAGCAGAGGCGAACGCTCCTGACGCTCTATGCGATCAACTCTCTCAACGCAAGAACGGCGCGCCAGGTGCCGTAAAGCAGGTCATGGGGATGGCTGTCCAACCCATCCGGATCGTGCCCCTGCGATCCGAGGCTCTGGCGCCGGTCGCGAAGCCGCGGCTGACCTACCGCGGTGGACCCCTGCTCGCCTCGGCAGAGGTCTTCCTCTTCTTTTGGGGCGACGCCTGGCAGCAGCCGTCTCAGTCCGGGCTGGTCCAGCAGCTGAACGAGTTCTTCGAGTTCGTCCTCGTGAGCCCGCTGATCGACCAGCTGTCCGAGTACAGCGTGCCGGACTTCGCAATCACGCACGGCTCGCGCACGGGCGCGATCGTCCTCACCACAGCCCCGCCGCCCAACCTGAAGGACGCCGATATCCAGCAGTTCGTCAGGGAAGAGATCGCCTCGGACCCCGCCGTGACCCAGCCTGCTCCAAACTCCCTCTACTTCCTGTTCCTGCCGCCGGGCGTGACCGTCGAGCTGGATGGCGGGTCGTCGTGTATGAACTTCTGCGGCTACCACAGCGCCATCGATGACAAGGTCTTCTACGCGGTGATGCCGTTTCCAGAATGCGACGGCTGCACGGGAGGGCTGGCGGTCCTCGACGCGCTGACATCGACGAGCTCCCACGAGCTCTGCGAGGCGATCACCGACCCGGTGCCGGGCCAGGGCTACTACGACGATCAGAACGGCGAGATCGGCGACATCTGCGCGTGGCAGACCAAAAGGCTCGGCCAGTATCTGGTTCAGCTCGAGTGGTCGAACGCGCATGGCACGTGCATTTGAAAGCCAGGCCGGGCCCGATCCAGCACGTCGTGATCATCGTCAAGGAGAACCACGGCTACGACAACTATTTCGGCATGTTTCCGGGCGGCAACGGCGTCGCCCTGCCGGCAAGCCCAAACCCGCCGCCGCAGGATCCCGACCACCGCCACGAGGCGTGGCTCACGCGAGACACGACCGCGCCACGCGTCGCATTTCCGCAGAGCGACATCCCGCACTACTGGGGCTACGCGAAGCAGTTCACGCTTTGTGACAACTACTTCACGGACGTGGCCGGGCCGTCGACGCCCAACCACCTGATGTTGATCATGGCGGACTCAAAAATCGTCGACAACCCGTCGATCAGCTACCGCAAGCATCCAGGACCGCCGCTGTACGACCAGCCGTCGCTGCCATCGCAGCTGGACGCGGCTCGCTTGTCCTGGACCAACTACAACGGATACGCGTTCGATTTCATCAAGCACACGGCGGGCAAGAAGCGCCCGTGGCAGCAGTTCGCCACCGACGCGGCCGCCGGCCACCTGCCTGCGGTCTCGTGGCTCTACGCCGACGAGGTGATGAGCGAGCATCCCGCGGACACCGCACCGCAGCGCGCCGCGGGCGCCGGCGACGTCAGCAAGGGCAGCCAGTGGACGGTGAGCCAGGTCCAGGCTGTCGTCTCTGCAGGTCTATGGGCGAATGTCGCGATCTTCATCACGTGGGACGACTGGGGCGGCTGGTGGGACCACGTCACCCCGCCCAAGGTGGAGAAGTGGACTGACGGGACGCAGTTTCGCTACGGCGGACGGGTGGGGTGTCTTGTCCTCAGTCCCTACGCGCGCGCCGGATATGTCTCGAAGACACTGCACTCGCACGCGAGCCTGGTCAAGTTCTGCGAGAACAATTTCGGCCTGCCGTCACTCAACGCACGCACCAAAGCCTCAGACGGGATGGAGGACTGCTTTGATTTCAGGCAGAACCCTCTTCCTCCTCCTCAGTAACGAAGATCGTCGAGCGACTTCCAGCCGTAGGAGACCTCCTCCAGCTGAGCGGAGCCGATCGAGATCGGCTGGGATCGGACGTAGACGCCGCCGAGCCGCTCGTAGAAACCGCGTGCCGAGCCGTTGTCGCGCAGGACCCACACGATCATGTCCGCCAGTCCCATCTCGCGCAGGCCGCTCACCACCGCCTGCACAAGCCTCCGACCGTGACCGTGGCCTTGGGCCTCTTCCAGCACGTAGATCGCATACAGCTCACCGGCGTAACCGCTCTCGCCCGCCCGCTCTCGTCCGCCGGAGGCAAATCCCACGACCCCTTCGGCGTGCTCGGCTACATACACACGCGCCTGGTTGTCCTGGAGAGACCGCCGCCACCGCTCCTCGTAGTGCGACTGGCTTAGCGAGGCCAGGAACTCGTCGGGCAGCAATCCGCGGTAGGCGGACCTCCAGGTGGCGACATGCACCCGCGCGATTGCCGTCGCGTCATCGAGCTGAGCCGATCTGACCAGGCTGACCATCAGTTCAGAATCTAGCGTGAAAGCGCAAGAGCAGGGATAAGCTGTTTCGGCGGGCATGGAAGCGGCGGATTTTGACGCCGGGTTCGATTCATCCTCTTCACGGGGCCGGGCCAGACGAGCTCTGGCTTCGATCGCGGCGTCTCTGGTCGCAATCACAGCGGTCGGTGTCGTTTTTCTCCATCCGATCCTCCCGTCATTCGGCGGCTCGGCGATCACAAGCAGGGCGGACTATCGCGTGGCGGCCGTCGACTTCATCGATCGAAGCACGGGCTGGGTCGTTGCACTTGTCGAGTCAGGCGACTACGCGGTCATGCACACGAGTGATGGCGGCCTGAGCTGGATGCGACAGCTTTCTCTGCCCAGCGGCGGGCACGCGCATTACTTGAAGTTCTTCGACCGCTCAGTTGGGTTGTTCGGTCTGGTCGGCACGCGACCCCTTCTGCATCTGACGTCCGATGGCGGGCGAACCTGGTTGCCACTGCCGGCCCAGAACGTGCCTGGGACGGTGCTGTCCTGGTCGTTCGTTGACTCCGACCACGGCTGGATGCTCGTCAACACCGGCCGCAGCACGTCGGCGGCCAGGCTCTACCGGACTGTGGACGGAGGCCACCTATGGACCGACCTCGGTTCGCCCGTCGATGCTCCAGATCAAACATTTCAGATCCACTTCTCCTACCTCACGACGGGCTGGCTGACGAGCTCGGGCGCAGGTGCGTACGCCTACAAGACAAATGACTTCGGCGCGACCTGGTCGCGTGTCGCGTTGCCCGGCCCGCCGGGTGGGTGGCCGCGCGCAGGAGAGTTCTTCGTCGCGGTGCACCCGACCTCTGGGCGCGGGGCCGTCGCCTCGGTTGTGTACTTTCCACCGCTAAGAGGGCGTACCGGCGTCGGAGCCACGGTCCGCTCTTTTCCCCCTCTGACGGTGCGCGCGTTCGACGGCGGACGCCTGCGCACGTTCACTTACTCGACCTTGATCGACCAGGTGGCCGGTGGGCCGTACGCGCAGGATCAGGCCCCCAATCAGACCCGCCTGCGTACCGTCGACAACGGCACAACATGGGCGCCCATCGAGCCTCCGTCGACGAGCGGTGCGATCGGCTACTTCGATGCTTCCAATTGGTGGTGGATCGGCGCCGGATTGAGATCGACGAGTCGAGACGGCGGCGTGACGTGGAGCGGGCCATCCGGCGTCGGTGTCACCGGGCCGACGCCGGGTTCGCTTCAGGTCCTGGACCGCGACCACGCATGGTTCGCCGGTTCGGTCGGAGCGAAGCCTGTGCTCGTGAGCACGAACGACGGTGCGCTGCACTGGCGGACGGTTACCATGCCGCCGATCGAGGAATTGCCTACGCCCTGACGTAGGCGATCACGGCTCGGGCTTCGGCCACGATCTCGCTGCGGCCTTGCTCGACGGTGGCCTCACAGAAGGCCAGGCGGCGCGTGCGGTGGCGCACGGTCGCGCGCGCGACGAGGCGGCCTGGCTTGGCCGGGCGCAAGAAATCGATCTTCAAATCTGCGGTCACGGTCGTCTCACCTTCTTCAGCGACTGTGAATGCGACTGATGCGAGGGCCTCGTCGGCCAGCGTGGCGATGGCGCCTCCGTGGACGATCGGGCCACGCGAGGTTGGAAACCCATGCGATTCGGCCGTCATCGTGCCTTCGAGCACAAGCTTGCCGTAGTCGACCTCGACGAGCCGCGTCCCGATGTTGGCCACCATTCCCGACGTCGACCACTCCTTGTAGAGCTCGGGCAGGGCCCTGACTCCGTAGTGCTCCTCCCCATTTATGGGGAGGTGCCTGGCGAAGCCAGACGGAGGCGCCGGGTCGGAGGGGCTCATCTCTCCAGGCCCCGATGAAGTTCGATGACAGGGGTCACGGGCCGGTAGCCCATCTCCTCGTTGATGCGGAGGATGGGCGGGTTGTCAACGTCGTTGGTGGTGCGCACGCGGGTCGTGCCCGCTTCGATCGCCTGGCCGATGGACTCGTACTTCAGCGCGCGGCCGATACCGCGGCCGCGCACCGCGCGTGCCGTGCCCGTGTACGCGGTCGAAGGCACGCCGCGCACAACCGGGTATTCGAGGACGGATGTTCCAACGATGGCGTCGCCCTCCCGGGCGATCCAGTACCTGTGCTCGCTGATGCTCGGATTTTCGAACCAGAAGCGCGTCCACTCATCCAGGGTCAACACGCGCCAGGGCACGCTGGTCGGGATGTCCTTCTCGGACTCGATGGACATGTCGTACAGCTTCTTGTACTTCGCCGGATCGGTGTCCTCGTTCAGCGTGTGCAGCGCGACACGCTGCTCCTTCATTCGGCGCCTGCATTCCTCGCGAGCGACGAGAATCTTGTCTCGATTCGCGACCAGGTCGAGCTCGGAGATCCGCGCACGGCGGTCCTCGCGATAGCCGATGCGCTGAAGGGCCGCGACATCCTGCTCGAAGTCCGCGCGGATCCGGGCCACCGCGGTCGCCGCGCCCTCCGCCCGCAGCCAGTCCTCCCCAATCTCGACCAGCTGGGCGAAGCGAGCTTGCGACCAGAGGTCGCTGCGGAGCAACGGTCGCACGACGCCAAATCTCTTCTCGTCCTCAGGCCACAGCTCGTGGGTCGCGCCGATGTACGCGATCGCGGCGCCGTCTTGCACAGCGATACGGCGCGTCGCCCGCTCCAGCTCCTCGGTCATCCGCCACCAATGGCGGAGGGACACCGGATCTCGCGGCTCCGCGGGGTCCCGCAGTGACTCGAGGTCCGCCACCAGCGCGGCGTCCTCCAGCGTTGTGGGGCGAAGCTCGAGCCGAAAGGCGGTGCCGGGCATGCGTTGACTAGAAGGTTAATCTCTGCGGCGGGACACTCTGGTGATTGCAAGGGGAATGGATCGACTCCAGGGGCGCCGCGCTCGGGCCACGCATCGCCTCGCGCTTTCGCCCTCATGCTGGGGCGTCAGCGAGGTCAAAGACTGGGGTCACCAGATCGATGCCGAGCGTGTCCTTTCCGAATGCGCGGCAGTCGGCGAAGGCGCGATCACCGCGGGCCCTCCCGGCTTCCTGCCCGACCGCAGCGACCACGCAAGGAAGCTGCTCCGGCGAAACCGCCTGCAGGTGGTGGCAGGCCAGGTGCAGGCCATCCTCCACCACCACGAAACGCGGGGACCGGAGCTTGCCCACATCGACGGCCACGCGCACTGGCTCGCAGCAATCGGCGGCGAGACTCTTGTGCTCTCCGCGATCCCGGAGCGTGAGGCGGGCTCGACCCGCCCGGACGAGCTCTCCAACGCGCAGTGGGCTCACCTGCTCCATCTGATCGGTTCGGTCGAGCACGTTTGCGCCCGGCACCGGCTCAAGCTCGCGGTCCAGCCGAGGTTCGGCAGCACGATCCAGGGGCCGGAGGAGATCGAGCGCCTGCTCGTCGGCTCTGAGGCGGGCGTTTGCCTCGACATCGCTCATCTCGTGATCGCGGGCGCAGACCCGATCGAGATTGTCGAGCTCACCGCAGGGCGCATCCAACACGTGCATCTCAATGACGTCGACCTCGACCTGGCCCGCGAGGTCCGGGAGCGCTCGCTCGAATACAGGGAGGCGGTGTCTCGCAGCCTGTACCGTCCGCTCGGCGAGGGTGGGGCGAAGGTGGCGAGGGTCACCGAGGCGCTTCGAAGGAGCGACTATCGAGGCTGGTACTCGCTCGAGCAGGACACGCGTCTCGCCACGACGGACGACCGTCCGCTCGGACAGATCAGTCGCTCGTTGGAGTTCGTGCTTCCCCTGCTGACCTAGCGCCTCAGAGCTTCCGCCCTGCGCCCGCCCAGTACGCCTCCCGCAGATTTCGTTTCAACAGCTTGCCCGCGGCGTCACGGGGAAGCTCATGCACAAAGTCGACCGACCGCGGCTTCTTGTAGCCGGCGAGACGCTCGCCGCAGAATGCTATGAGCTCGTCGCTCGTGACGCGCGCAGATGGTCGCAGCTGCACCACCGCCTTCACCGATTCGCCCCACTCCTCATCCGGGATGCCGATCACCGCGGCGTCCATCACCGCAGGGTGCGCGTGAAGCACAGCCTCGACCTCCGCCGGATAGATGTTCACGCCACCCGAGATGACCATGTCGATCCGGCGGTCGCAGATGTAGAAGTAGCCCTCGGCATCGCGATACGCCACGTCGCCGACCGAGAAAAAGCCGTCGCGCAGGCTGCGAGTCGTCGCATCCGGCCGGTTGTAATACTCGGCGACCCAGCTGCTGCGGACCATAAGCTCACCCGGTTCGCCCGTCGCGGCTTCTGTGCCGTCGTCGCTGAGGAGCAGAATCTCCTGCCCCGGCACCGCGGTTCCACAAGAGCCAGGCTTGCGCAGCTGATCCTCTGGACGGAGCACGGTGTTGATGCCCGTTTCGGTCGCGCCGTAGAACTCCCAAAGCACCTGGCCGAAGACCTTCTCCGCGCGCTCCTTCAACGCGAATGGACACGGCGCGGCTCCCAGGATGATCGCCCGCAGGAACGAAGTGTCTCGCGGATGTCGCTCCTGCGCGTCGACGAGCCGCTGCAGCAGCGTCGGTGCCATGAACGTCGTCGTGACGCGATGGCGCTCGATAAGATCCAACGCTGCGTCCGCCTCGAACTTCGGCTGGATCACCACGGTCGAGCCCAGTACCTGGTGGAGCGCAGAGAAGAACCCGACCGCGCTGTGGTAGCCGGGTCCGCACATCAGGTGGATGTCCGACTGGGCGAGCTCGAAAATCGAGATCACCTGCAGCACGTTGGCGATATCAACCCCGTTGGGCCGCCACGCGCCTTTTGGATTTCCGGTCGTGCCGGAGGTGTAGATCATGGACGCGCCGAGGCCACCACCGACTGCCTCGAACTCGTCGCTGGCCTGTCTCAGGAGCTGGTCGTAGACAAGCCAGCCCCCGGGAACGCTGTCACCGACGGCCACGAAACGGACGTCACCCTTGACGTCCGGTGAAGCCGCGGCCATGGCTTCGGCGTGGTCCGGCCCGGCGGCGGCGACTCTGGCCCCAGAGTCGTTGAGCACGAAAGCGATCTCCTGCCCCCGAAGGCGGTAATTGACCGGCACTATCACCAACCCTGCCCGCCTCAGTCCGCTGGCGATCTCGGCCCCCGCAATCGAGTTGAAAGACATCCACGCGATACGGTCACCCTCGGCACAGCCGAGCGTGGTGAAGGCTCCGGCGACGCGGCTCGCTCGTTTGCTCAGCGCCGCAAAACTGAGAACCTCGCCGCCGCAGATCACGGCTGGCTTATCCGGCAGCGACTCGGCGTGGCTCGCCAGGAAGTCGAGCTCCATGGCTGTGATGCTAGGAGTGCGAGGGGCTCGCGGTCGCGGTTGGCGCCGGCGACGGCCTGGCCGAGCACAGGGTGTTGCTCGCCAGGCCGAAAGTCGTGGCGACCGGCGCCACGCTGCCCGTGATCACGACCCGATACCGATAGCAGCCGCCCAGCAGGGCCCAGGGGTCAGTCGCCGCCCAGTGGTGGAACAGCACCCCGGCGCTCATTGGTGGATATGTGGCGAGCACCGTGGCGGTCGCGTCGGCGATCGCACTTATCGGGGATGTCTTGGTTGAGTCGAACCGCCACATGTAGACCTTCGTCAGTGGCCGGTTGGCGCTCGTGTCTGCCTGCGCGGGCAAGCTCGTCACGGTGAGAAGCGCATCCACCGTCGCCTGGGGTCCGGCGCTCGGCTTCACCATCGCGTACGTTCTGTCGGCGATGGGTCCTGACCACGCGAGGCCGGACACGTTCGCGCCCGTCAGATATTTCTTGGTGGGGGCCGTCCCGTCCGCCGCGCCGGCGGCGTACAGCTGAATCTCTCCGGCCACGGCGAGGGCCAGCTCCTTCGCGTCGGGACTCCACGCCAGACCGTCCGGGTGCTGCAGCTTCGAGTTGACCTTCTTCGGGGATAAGGTGGTTGGGCTCGGATGCGGCGACGGCGTTGCCACGGCCGTCCCGCTTGGGCTTGCGGACGCGACCGGGAGCGCGCTGTTGATGGACTGGATGACCGCGCCGTGGTCGGGCAGCGCCACCGCGACCATGGTTCCATCGGGGCTGATCGCGATCGGGCCATCATCGGGGCCTAGCGCCAGGGGAAACGGATTCAGCACTCCCGCGTCGGCGTTCAACCAGTACCACGCCCCGGTGCCGAAGGCCCGCACCGCGAGCAGGCCGGAGCTACCCGGCACCGCACCCTGGGTGAAGAATGCCGCCTGCGAGGGTGGCTTCGAGAGCACCTTCAGAGGCCCGGTCGCCTGCGTCAGGTCGAGCGTGTCGACCTCGTACGTGGCGCAGCACCCGACCGTCAGGCTGAGGTAATGCGCATTGGCGACGAGCCCGATTGGGCCTTCGCTCTGCGAGTCCTGCGAAGCCGCGATCGGCTCAATGGTTCCAGCGAAGGGATCGACGCGAAACAGCCAGTCGTAGGGGACGACCCCCGCCGTTGTCCGCCTTTCGGCAGGCCGGTCATCGTGCACGGTGAAGTAGAGAACTGGATGGTCGACGTTCGGCGCCGGCGCCCAGACCGGTCCGGCGACGCGAAACAGCCCCGCCTGGAGCGGAGCGACGATCGTCGACTTGCCGGAGGCGGGATCCAGCACGCCAACTCCTCCGTCGGCGACGTAGGCGATCAGCCCTCGCGCCAGACCGCCTGCGAGGGGCGACGGCGAGGCGACAGGGGCGGCCGTCTTTCCGCTGCAAGAGGCGAGCACGAGGGCGGCCGCGAGCGCGGCAATGAATCTAGGCACTGGCAGGCGATCTTATCGTCACGAGTTACCCGAACGACGGCGGGGGCGTTTCCGGTACGGAGATGCATTCCATAGGTCACTTCATTGCCGGGGTTACCCCGCAAGAAATTGGTACGTCCTGCATGCTGGCAACGGGATGAACAACTGGTCGCATCCTGAGTCACGTGACACGTCGGTCATGTCGCCCATCGTCGACCCGGCGGCCACCGCCGCGCGAGGGGTGACGCTGGCCGCATTCGAAGCCAAGAAGGCGGGCCAGGCAGAGATCATCTCGAATGCCTCACCGAACTGCTCGCCCGGTCAGGCCTGTCCGATGTACCTCGCCGTGTATTCGCTGAAGGTAACCGTCACGCCGTAGCGGGTGTCGACGCTGCGCGGATCGCCGTGGCGATCGCGTCGAGCTGAGCGCGGGCCGGCGGACGCTCGTAAGCGTGCGGGAACGTGAGCCCGAAGCCGTCATTGGGATAGCGCGGTATGACGTGCACATGAAAGTGAGGCACATCCTGAAACGCAACCTCGCCGTCGGCGACGAACAGGTTCACCCCTCCCGCCCCAAGCGTGTCGCGCACGAGCGCGCCCAGCCTCCGCGCGACTCGAAACGTGCGCATCGCGGCGGTTTCGTTGAGGTCGGACATGAGGACTGCGTGCTCACGCGGCACGACGAGCATGTGGCCGTGTGTGATCGGCTGAACATCCATGAACGCGACCACGCTGTCGTCCTGGTACGTAAAGCTGGCGGGCGACTCGCCCCGCACGATCTCGCAGAACACGCACTGGCCGCTCAATTCGACCAGAAGCTTAATCGGACGTTCAGGAATCCGAGTCGGTTTGAGCTTCGATCGGCGCCGGCTGAGCCTGGGGCGCATTCGCTCCGTTGGTTGAGGCTTCAGCCTCCACCGGAGCGGATGCCGGATCTGAGCCGTTGGTCGAGGTCGTGGCCTCGCCGTTGGCCGGGCCTTCAGCAGGAAGGCGCTGTCCGCGCCGGCGGCGCCGCGACCTCCGCTCGCCGCGGTGCGGCCTCGACAGGCGCTGGACCTGGGAGCGTATGCCCACGCGCTGGCACGCCGTCACCACCGCGCCGACGCCTGCGACGAGGCCCTCTTCCTTGCAGTGCTCGAACAGCGGGCCGAACAGCTCGGGCGCGCCGCCAATCACGGTCTTGGAGTCGCCCACGATGACCAGCAGCTTCTTGGCGCGGGAGATGGCGACGTTGACCCGATTCGGGTCATTCAAGAAACCGATCGCAGCTCGGTCATTGGAGCGGACGAGGGAAAGGATCACTCCGTCCGATTCCCGTCCTTCGAATGCGTCGACGGACTCGATATCGTCCGGCGGGACGATGCCTTTGAGCGAACCCTGCAGCCGGTTGACCTGCGAGTTGTACATCGCGATGACCGCCAGCTTGGCTTTGCGCACGCGCCGCCGGATGATCGAGGTGATGTCCTTGCACAGCGCGACCTCGAACTCGTTGGCCACCGAGCGCTGGGCGTCGCGGTACTCATCCTGCGCGCCGGTGTCGACCCAGACCAGCTCGCGGTCGAACGGCCATGGCAGCGGCATCCGCGGATGCGGAGCCTCATGGATGAGCTTGCCTTCGTAGAACAGGTCTGAGACGACGCGGCCGATGGGCTCGCGCATCCGGTACTGGCGCGGCAGCATGATCTTCGAGCCGGCCGGCACCTTGTCCCAGATCCAGCCGTAGAAGCTGTCGTCCCGGACCAGCTCGTCGAGCGGCTGCTCGACCTTGAAGGTCGACGCGGCCTCCTCCATCACGGGTGGCAATTGGTTGAGGTCGCCGATCATGACCCAGCGCTTAGCCAGGGGCATCAGGGCCAGCGCCTCGTTGGCGCGCACCTTGTTGGCCTCGTCGAGGATCAGCCAGTCGAAGACTTTGAAGCGCAGCCGCGAATCGATGGTGAGGCGGTTGCACGTGCCGGCGACCAGGTTGTACGGCTCGAGATCGTCGCTCTCGACGAGAGTCGGGCGCAGCCGGCGGGGCACCTTCCCCGGTTCGGCGATGCGGGCCTGGCGGACGTGGGAGAAGCCGAGGAGCCGCTCCTGTCCGGTGTCGACCGCGTCGTTGGAGTGCGAGGACATGAGAATCGACGCGTTGGGGTTGCGTCCGAGAATGCGGCGGATCGACTCCACGATGGCGGTCGTCTTCCCGGTTCCCGGCGGGCCCTGAATCAGATAGAGCTGCCCCGGCCTCATGCCCATAACGCGCGCGACCGCCTCGGCCTGCTCTTCGTTTGGATCGGGAAGGTGATGGGCCTTCTTGCCGTCCAGGGCGACCCGCGGCGGGCTGCCCAGCCAGCCCGTGTCGGCAAGCTCCGCGGCGAGGGCGCCCGTGCGTGGGCTGCCGATCTGCAACTGGCGGATGACCGAGCGCTGGGCTTCGAACATCTCCACGCTCGCCGTCGGAAGCACGATGCCTTCGTCGGGCAGCGGGTCGTAGCGGCGGAAGCTCACCCAGAGGTTGGAGCCCTGGACCCGGTCCAGCGCCATGCCGCGGTACTCGGGGAAGCCGGCCGAGCGAACGGTCAACGAATCAATGCCCCGGTAGATCCGCCCGTCGGCATCGTCGACCAGGTGCAGGATCGCGCGCACGTACTCGCCGCCGCGCATGTCTTCCCCGCAGTTGGGGCAGTGGATGCCGTTCGAGGTCGGTACCTCGGTCTCGCATTTGGGGCACTCGATCCACTGCTCGGTCGCCTCGTAACGCCTTACGGCGGCCTCGGCGAGCTTTTCCCTGTAATCGCGCAGGTGCTCGATGAACCGCATGGTCGAGTCGAGCATCGGGTGGCCCTTGGCCTGCTCCCGGAGCACGATGGCCGTGAACCCTTCCAGGTCTCCGTCCCACTCCTTGACCACGTGCAGCTCCTGGTAGCCGAGCCGCAGGCGGTTCTTTTCCATCTCGTAGGCGCCCTCGAGCTCCTGCCAGTCGCTGATCTCCAGGGCCAGGCCCATCGGTGTCCGGCCGAGCTTGCCTGTCAGGAGGGTGGAGCTGACCTGGCCGATGAACTCCAGAGGCTTCTCAGGCTTGACGATCGTGTAGGTGCCGTCGATGACCTTCTGCTCCTGGAGCACCTGGCGCAACAGTTCCGCGCCCCCGTGGGCTTCCAGGGCGAGGACCTTGGCCGCGGCGGGCGTGCCCGGGCGCACGCGGATGCCGAGCCTTCCGGTCTGGATCTCCTCGCCTGGAATCTCCGGATTCCAGAGCGGGAGGACGTCCCCGGGTATGGGCGTGCTCATGCCAGGTGAGCCTTGAGAGTTGTGAGGAGGAAAGTTTTGATCGGGATCAAGTGAGGTTAGAGGGGTCCCCAGGCGGGACCTAGCACCCCAACGGGCAGGGCCTACGTTACCACACCCCGCCGTGGGTCAGAATTTGAACGCATTGTGGAAGAACCGGCTGAAGCCCTACGACCTGCTGTCGAAGGACGAGGTCAACACCATCCACGAGCATGCCATGACCATCCTCGAGGAGATCGGCGTCGACTTCCTCCACGACCGTGCCCGTGACCTCTTCCAGAAGGCCGGGATGCGGATCGAGGACAACCGCGTGCGTTTCGAGCGGGCCTTCGTGATGGAGCAGATCGCGAAGACGCCGGCGACGTTCGAGCTCCAGGCCCGCAACCCGGCGCGCACCGTGACGCTCGGGGGCGACAACGTGGTCACGGCGCCGGTTTACGGGCCGCCCTTCGTCACCGACCTGGAGCGCGGGCGGCGCGGGGCGACGATCGAGGACTTCTCGAACTTCGACAAGATGTCGCAGGCGATCGACCAGATCCACTGCGCGGGGGGGACGACGGTCGAGCCGGAGGACCTGCCCCTGGGGACGCGGCACCTCGACATGGTCTATTCCCATATGCGGTGGACGGATAAACCCTTCATGGGCAGCGTCATCTCCTCCGAGAACGCGCGCGACACCATCGAGATGGCTTCAATCGTGTTCGGCGGCCGGGAGAAGATCGAGAAGACGCCGGCGGTGATCAGCCTGATCAACGTCAACAGCCCGCTGCGCTACGACGACCGCATGCTCGGCGCGCTGCTCGAGTACTCCGAGGTCGGCCAGCCGGTGATCGTGACGCCGTTCCTGATGGCGGGCGCGATGTCGCCGATGGGCCTGGCCGGCACGCTTGCGCAGCAGACCGCGGAGGCGCTGGCGGGAATCGCTCTGGTCCAGCTGATCAGGCCGGGCACGCCGAGCGTCTACGGATCGTTTCTCACCAATACCGACATGCAGTCCGGCAGCCCGGCGTTTGGCACGCCGGAATCTGCGATGGGCATCCTCGCGAGCGCCCAGATGGCGCGCCACTACAACCTGCCGTTCCGCGGCGGCGGGGCGCTGACGTCGTCCAAAGCCCCGGACGCGCAGGCCGCGTACGAATCGATGATGTGCATGTGGCCGACCATCCTCGGCCGCGTGAACTTCGTCCTCCACGCCGCGGGCTGGTTGGAGAGCGCGTTGCTCGCGTCCTATGAAAAGTTCGTCATCGACGTCGAGCAGTTGCGCATGTTCGAATGGATCCTCACGCGCGGCATGCCCGTCGATGAGGAAGGCCTCGCGATGGACGCGTTGCGCGAGGTCGGGCCCGGCGGTCATTTCCTTGGCGCCGAGCACACCCTGCGCAACTACCGCACCGGCTTCTACAGGCCGTGGATCTCGTCGACCGAGAACTTCGACCGCTGGAACCGTTTCGGCGCGCGCACCGCTGACGTCGTGGCGGCGGAAAAAGTGAAGCAGCTCCTCGCGGAGTATCCCGACCCGGGCATCGATCCTGGGATAGACGAGCAGCTCCAGGAGTTCATCACCAAGCGCAAGGCGGATATTGGCGACTCCTGACGCGGCGGCCCGCAAGCGACTCGGTTACCTGCTGAGCAAGATCGCATCGGGTGCGCCCGCTCCGGCGAGCGGGTCGGCCGCGGCCGCGGTCGTCGCGACAGCCGCGGCCCTCTTGCAGAAGGTAGCGATTCGCACTCCGGGTTGGCCCGGCGCCAAGGCCGCGCATACGCGCGCTGAGGCTTTGCGCATGCGCTCCGAGGAGCTCATCGAGCTCGACTCGCTCGCCTACCTCGCTTTTGTCGAAGCGGTGCGATCGGGCGACGGCGTCGAGGCGGCCCGCCAGAAGACGATCGATGTGCCGATGGAGATTGCCGGAGCGGCGGCAGATGTGATGGAGCTTGCGCGTGAGCTCGAGGCCAATGGCAACCCGAACCTGCGGGCGGATGCGGTCGCAGCGGCAATCCTGGCTGAGGCGGCCGCTGCGACCGCCGCCATGCTGGTCGAGGTCAACCTCGCAGCCGGTGCTAGCGCGTCACGTGGCCGGCCAGCCGTTCGAGGCCGCGCAGGTGATCGCGGTCGTGGCGAAGCGCGATCTCGAGATAGCGATCCACCGTCACGTTCCCGTACTTCTCGTGGACTCCCGTCAGCACAGTCCGGTGGTCGGGGTCAAGGGTCTTCACGTAGCCGATCAGCATCAGCCGCGTCGCGGTCCACTCGTCCAGCGCGTCGTCAAGGTGGATCCCGCTGAAATCGGCTCCGTCGTTGGTGAAGAGATCGAACGTTGGATTCTCTCCGGCGGCGATGGCATGAATTCTCGGCACGTAGCAATCGCGTTCCGTGGCCGCGAGATGCGCGGCGATGTCGCGGAGGTCCCAGGCGCCAATCCTCGCCGTCGAGTCTTCGGCCGAGATCCTGAGCATCGCGGTCACAAGCTGCTGGCTGGACTCCAGCTCATCCAGGATGGTGTCGCTCACTCCGGATTCAACAGCCTGGAGCGGGGATTCGATTCCGTCAGCTCGTCGATCACGGCGCTCAGCACCTGGTCAGGCACGCCCGCGCGCTCCTCGATAGGACCCCACGCCCAGCCGTCGAGGTACGCATCCATGTCGGTCGACCCATCCTTCATCGCGTAGGCGTCGATCGCCGCCTGAAAGTAATCGGGAAGCATGCCCTTGACCTCGGTGCTGTCCTCCCACGCCTTGACCTGGGAGGGGATGTGCTTCCAGTACATCACCTGGTACTTGGCCACGGTGTTATGAGACGAGGGCCGAAGGCCGGGAGGGGGTAGCCGCACACTCCACTAACGCGGCAAGTCGGTCTTCGAGTTCCCCAAGGCCGACCTCCTTGATCTCGAGCGGCAAGCCCAGGTAGTCGGCGATCGCGGCGGCCCGTGCGGCCAGGCGCGGGTTCGGAACCTGGCGCAGGTACAGGACCGCCTCGTAGTTTCCAAAAAGCATCGGCTTCAGCCCGGGTTCGCGATCGAGGCCCAGGCCGCGGACCACGGCCCGGTCGAAGTTGCGGACGAGCCAGTCGGTCAGGAAGAACGTCCCCGGCCGCTGGTCCGTGATCTCCCGGAACTGCTCCTCGCCCGCGTACATCTCGTAGCAGTGCGGTCCGCGCAGCCGTAGCGCACCAACCTCTTCTAGGAGCGGCTCCAACTTCCCGGTCGTGCCGCAATCGCCGTACACGACCACCAGCTTTTCGTAACGAGGACGAAGGGCATGCAGCTTCTCGCGCAGCTCGTCGACGATGCGCGACGGGTAGAGGTGAAGCAGGGCCGAGACTCCGTAGACATCGACGTCCCACTTGCGCCGGTCGACGATTTCCTTCACCTCGCGGCCCAGCGCGCCGCAGATGATCAGCGCGGTGCTGCTCACGTGACCCTCTCGAGTTGGGGAAAGCCAAGCACCGAGATGAACGAATCGTTGAAGTCGGAGCGCCCGGACAGCTCGATGTATTCGATGCGCGATGGCAGCTCGAACGCGACCTGACGCTCGCGGTACGAAAGCAGGGCGATCTTTGCGCCCTCGCCGGCGGAGTTACCCACGGCGATGATTCGATCGACGTCGACAGGCGGCACCAGGCCGATGATCTTTGCGCTCTCCGGATTCAGGTATGACCCGAACGAGCCCCCGAGGAGTACTTCGTCCAGGTCATCCGCGCTCACGCCGAGTATGTCCATCAACACCTTGATCCCGGTCGCGATCGATCCCTTGGCGAACTGCAGCTCGCGGATATCGCGCTGGGTGAGGTAGACGCCGTCGGCGAGCAGGAAGGCTCTCATCCCGTCGACGTCGATCAGCCGGTCGCGAAGGGGATGGTCGGGCACGTCCTCGGGCTTCTTGAAACGCCCCGAGTAATCGAGCAGGCCTGCCAGCAGCAGCTGCGCCACGGCGTCGACGAGGCCCGACCCGCAGATGCCCTCCGCGCGCATGTCGCCGCCGATGATCTGGAGCTCGACTGTTTCCCCGAGCTGCACGCCTTCGATGGCTCCAACCGTCGCGCGCATGCCGCACTTGATCTGGCTGCCTTCGAACGCGGGCCCTGCCGGTGCCGCGGTCGCGAGCGCGCGCTGCGCGCTGCCCAGCACGATCTCGCCGTTGGTGCCCACGTCGACGAAGACACGGAGGCGGTCTTCGCGTACGACGCCCGTCGCGAGCACGCCGGCCACGATGTCGGCGCCGACATACGCGCCCAGCGCGGGCAGCGTCTGGATATAGCCGTGCGGATGAATCTGCAGCCCGACCTCGCCCGCCTCGACCATGAGCTGGTCCATGAAGGCGGGAGTGAACGGCGCCATCGCAAGCGGAGTCGGATCGATACCGAAGAGGAGGTGAAGCATCGTGACGTTGCCGACGACCACGGCCTCGTATGTCTGTTCGGGCGTCACGCCGGTCTCGCGGTAGAGCTCGGCGAGGATCGAATTCATGGTTGCGATCACCGCGGCCTGGAGTTCCTGGATCGCCTCCCGCCCCGCCATGCCGTGGCTGATGCGCGAGATCACGTCGGCGCCAAAGGGGGCCTGGCCGTTGAGCGTCGAGAGCACTGACGCCGCCATGCCCGTGCGGAGGTTCATCAGCGTCCCGACGAGGGTGGTCGTGCCAACGTCGAACGCGACTCCATAGCAATCGCCGGTTGTATCGCCCGGCTCGACCGCGACGAGCTGCTCGCCTGAGAGGACGGCCGTGACGCGAAAGCCAGCCTCGCGAAAGACCGATGGGAGTGTGCGCAGGACCGATACGCCGGCCACCATGCCGTGCCCCTCTGCGGTCAGCGCATCCTTGAGCCGCGCGACATCGCTGCGCTGGTCCTCCATCGACGGCTCGGCGAGCTCGAGGTAGACCTTTCGGACGTTCGGGTCGAGGATGACCAGCCGCCCCAGCCCCATGGTCGCCGCTTTCGGGACGCGCAGCAGCTGCGGCACCTCGCACGTCATGTCCTCGTACACGTGCGCCTGGCACGAGAGGCGCCAACCCTCCGCGAGCTCCGCCGGACGCAGCTGGCGGTGATCCGCAGTCTCGGCGTCCTGCCTTCCCGTGATGACCCGAACCTTGCACTTGCCGCAGGTCCCCCGCCCGCCGCACGTCGAGTCGATGGGGAGGCCGATCCAGTGCGCCGCGCTGAACAGCGTGGTGCCGGACGGCACTCGCGTGGTGCGCTCAAAAGGCAGGTAGGTGACCTCGAGCTTGCGCTGGATCACTGGCCGGCTCGGGCGAGATCCGCTCGGTACGTCGAGATCCATCGCATCGCGTACTCGTCATGTCCTAGGAGAAGGTCCCCGGCCAGCACCGCACGTCTGATCTGAGGCTCGAGCGGGTTGGTGATCGCGCATGTCAGGCCGGCATGCATCGCCAGGGGAAGAAACGCCGCGTTGACCGCCGCGCGGTCGGGCAGCCCGAACGAAACGTTGGATGCGCCGCACGTCATGTTGTTGCCGAGCTCGTCACGGATGAGCCGCATGGTCTCGAGCGTGATCAGGCCGCACGTCGGGTCCGCCGCGACAGTCATCGCGATGGGGTCGATGATCACGTCCTCCTGCGGGATGCCGTGGTCGGCCGCGCGTTCGATGATCCGGCGCGCGAGCGCAAGCCGCTCCGAGGGCACCATCGTGATGCCGGTCTCGTCGTTGGCCATCCCGATCACCGCGGCGCCGTGCTTTTTGACCAGCGGAAGGATGCGCTCCATTCGCTCCTCCTCCGCGGTGACCGAGTTGACGAGCGCTTTCCCCTGGTACGCGCTGAGTCCCGCCTCGAGCGCCTCGATGATCGACGAGTCGATGCAGATGGGCAGGTTTGTCACGTCCATCACGGCCTTGATCGCCGCGACAAGAAGCGCGGGTTCGTCGACGGCCGGGATGCCGGCGTTCACGTCGAGCATGTGGGCGCCCGCTCCGGCCTGCGCCTCCGCGTCCGAGCGAACGCGGTCCATGATGCCTTGCTTCATCTCGGCGGCGAGCACCTTGCGCCCGGTCGGGTTGATGCGCTCGCCGACGATCACGAATGGGCTGTCGCCCGAGATGACCACCTCGCGACCTCGCGAGAAGAGACGGGTTTCCACTAACCCTTGCGGAGGGTCTCGTCGATCTTCATCACGGCCTGCTCGAGCGCCTGCGCGCCCTGCGAACTGCCACTTCGATCGCCGACCAGCTCCTTGGCCATCCGCGTCGCCATCGAGGCGTCCGGCGCGTAGCTGTCCGCTCCGACGTGCTTCGCGTATTCCTGGGTCACCGGCGCTCCGCCGACGGCGATGTGGACCTTGTCGCGCAATCCCGCCTTGGTGAGGGCGTCGATGTTGGCCTTGAACATCGGCATGGTCGTGGTGAGGAAGGCCGAGAAGCCGACGATGTCCGGCTCGTGTTGCTTGACCGCGTCGACGAACTTTTCGGGCGGGGTGTTCACGCCCAGGTCGAACACCTCGAATCCGGCGCCCTCGAGCATGATCACGCAGAGGTTCTTGCCGATGTCGTGGATGTCGCCCTTCACCGTTCCGATCACGTAGCGGCCGACCGGCTTGGCTCCGGTCTCGGCGATCAGGGGCCGCAGGATCACCAGCGCGCCTTGCATCGCGCGGGCGGCGATCAGCATCTCGGGAACGAAGAAGTCGCCCTTTTCGAAGCGCCGGCCTACCTCTTCCAGGGACGGGATGAGGGCCTTGAAGAGAATGTCCATGGGGTCCATGCCGAGCTTCAGGCCCTCCTCCGTGAGGGCTTTCACCTCGGGCGCGTGGCCGTTGAGCGTGTGCTCGAAAAGCTCGGCGCGGATCTCTTCTTCGCGGCTCATGTGTGGCGGCTCATGTGTTGCGCATCGCCCAACAGATGCTCAGAGCTCAACAGTTTACGTGGCGGCAGGGTTACCCGCAACGGTAATGTTGCGTAATGAGCAACGAGGCGCCCCGCGAGATCGCGGTCCGCTCGGTCGAGCGTGCGATCTCGATCCTCGACCTTCTCGCGGTGGGCGGCTGGCGCACGGGGGCGGACATCGCCCGCGAGCTCCGCGTCCACCGCTCGACCGCCCTGCGCCTGCTCGGCACGCTGGAGCGGCATTCGCTGGTGGAGCGCGACCAGCGGACGGCCCGGTACCGCCTCGGACGGCGCCTCCCACAGCTGGCCAGCGTTGTCACGGGGGAGTTCGACCTTCGGTACGTCGCGCGGCCCGTCTGCGAGCAACTCGCCGGGGCCGCGGGGGAGACCGTCACCCTGGACGTCCTGGTCGGCGACGTGATCGTCCCGATCGAGCAGGCCACGGGATCGACATCGGTCGTGAGCGTCAACTGGCTTGGACGGCGGACGCCGGTCCACTGCACCGCCAGCGGCAAGGCGATCCTCGCCTTCGGTCCCGCGGCGGTCCGCGAGCGGCTGCTTGGCATGACTCTGGAGCAGGTGACCCCGCAGACCATCACGTCCCGAGCGGAGCTCGAAGCCCAGCTCGAAGCTGCGCTCGCATCAGGCGTGGCCCATACGCACGAAGAGCTTGAGGTGGGGCTGGACGCAATCGCGGCTCCGGTATTTGGGGCGGATGGCGAGATCGTGGCCGCCCTCGACCTCTCCGGCCCATCCCACCGGCTGCGAGCTGGAAGCCGGCCGGACCTCGATCGCCTGACCCGCGAGGGCGCGGCCGACATATCGCGCCGGCTCGGCTATCGCGCGAGACGGTCTGAAAGCTAGCCGACAGACCGGCTTAACCGGCGCCTAACTGAAATCAACGACCCGCAGTGGGCGTGTCCTTGCAACATCGGCGGACGGCAGCCATGATTGCCCTGCCTATCTGGTTGGAAAGCAACCGGGGCCGTATTCAGAGGGGAAACGAAGCATGAAGTTGGGTAGTTTGACGCGCCATCTCGGCGTCGCCGCGCTGGCATGGCTCCTCGTCGCGGCGTGTGGCGGCTCATCCGGGGGAGGGTCAGCGTCCTGCAGCGCATCGGCCGTCAAGACTGCGACATCGGCCTCCGCCTGCGGCGGGCTGGACGCCCTGACCGCGGCGGCCAAAGCCGAGGGCAAGCTGAACGTCATCGCATTGCCCCGCGACTGGGCGAACTACGGCGCCATCCTGGACGCCTTTGCCGCCAAATACGGCATCACGATCACCTCGGACAACCCTGATGGCAGCAGCCAGAATGAGGTCGACGCCGTCAAGCAGCTGAGCACCACGAGCCGGGCCCCGGACGTGCTGGACGTCGGCATGGCGGTGGCGCTGGCCAATACGAACCTTTTCGCGCCGTACAAGGTCGCCACCTGGGGGGACATCCTGGACACCCAGAAGGAATCGACCGGGCTGTGGTTTCAGGACTACGGCGGTTTTATGTCGATCGGCTATGACTCGGCCAAGGTGCCAACCATCACCTCGATCGACGACCTCAAGGGAGCGGCCTTCAAGGGCAAGGTCGCGTTGAACGGAAACCCGAAGCAGGCCAACGCCGCCTTGAACGGCGTGATGATGGCCAGCATCGCCAATGGCGGATCGCTCGACGACATCTCCAAAGGCGTGAGCTTTTTCAAAGACCTGAAGAAAGCGGGCACGTTCGTTCCGGTGCAGGCGACCACCGCGACCGTGAAGAATGGCACGACCCCGGTCGTGTTCGACTGGGACTACCTCTCCGCCGCGCACGGCAAGGACGTGCCGACGTGGAAGGTTTTCGTGCCGAGCAGCGCGATCCTCGGCGGCTACTACGCGCAGGCGATCAACAAGAACGCTCCTCACCCCGCGGCGGCGCGTCTGTGGGAGGAGTACCTCTACTCCGACGAAGGCCAGAACCTCTGGCTGAAGGGGCTGGCCCGGCCCGTGCGCCAGGCGGCCATGGAGAAGTCCGGAAAGATCGACAAGACCGCGGCGGCCGCGCTGCCTCCGGTCAACGGAACGCCCAAGTTCATGAGCGACGCCCAGGCCACCAAGGCGAAGGACTACCTCGTCGCCAACTGGGACGCGGCGATCGCTTGATAGCCGCCGGCAACCCGGCTGTAGCCACCAACGTCGGCCGCCCGCTCGCGGGCGGCCGGCGCTTTTCGCTTGATTGGATCGGCGTCGTCCCGTTTCTGGCTTACGCGGGTCTGTTCCTGCTCCTGCCGTCGACGATCATCGCCCTCGGCGCGTTCGTCAACGCCGATGGGGCCTTCACGCTCGAGAACTACCAGCACCTGTCGCGCTCGTACGTGGTCAAGTCGACGGTCGACACCACCGTGATCTCGGCCGTCACCGCTGTTGCCGGTGCGATACTCGGCGCGCTCCTGTCTTACGCGATCGTCATGGGCAGTCCGAACGGCGTCCTGCGGCGGCTGGTCGTCTCGGCGTCGGGAGTGCTGGCCCAGTTCGGCGGCGTCACGCTCGCCTTCGCTTTCATAGCAAGCATCGGCCCCGCGGGTTTCGTTTACCTGTTTGCCCAGGCGCATGGTTTCGATTACTACACACACGGCATCTGGTTGTTTGAACGTACCGGCCTCGGTCTCGTCTACCTCTATTTTCAAATCCCGCTGATGGTCCTCGTCTTCCTGCCGGCTCTCGACGGGATCAAGCCTCAGTGGCGCGAAGCCACGGAGAGCCTCGGCGGAAACACATGGCACTACTGGCGGCATGTGGCGGGTCCACTCCTTTTTCCCGCCTTTCTCGGCGCGACGCTCCTGCTCTTCGCCAACGCCTTTTCCGCCTACGCGACGGCGAATGCGCTGATCAACCAGGGCCAGCCGATGCTCTCGCAGCAGATCGGCGGCGCGTTGAGCAGCGAGGTGGGGGCGTTCGAGCCCGGATTCGCCAAGGCGATCGCGGTCGAGATGATCGTGATCGTCACCCTGGTCACGGTGCTGTACTCGCTGCTGCAGCGCAGGACGTCCCGATGGCTGTAGCGGCCAGAAGCATCCACGGCACGCGCCGGCTCAAGCTCCAGGTGTTCCGGACAGTCGTATTCGTCGCAGCGGCGGTGTTCTTCCTGGTGCCCATCGGCGCGATGGTCGAGTTCTCCACCCGGGGCAACTCAGGTCAGCGGACGCTCGAGTACTGGAAGGAGATCTTGGCCTATCCCGACATGGTCCAGGCCATCGTCGCTTCGCTCGAGCTCGCCGCGATCACCTCGGTGGTGATGCTGGTGCTGCTCGTGCCGACCATGGTGTGGGTGAGGCTCAAGCTGCCTCGACTGAGCCGAATCGTCGAATTCGTCTGCCTGCTTCCTCTGACGATTCCGGCAATCGTCCTGGTCGTGGGGCTTTTCCCCATGTACATCTGGCTGGGCACCAACGTCAGCGATTCGATCCTGACGCTCGCCCTCGCTTACGTCGTCCTGGTCCTTCCTTACTGCTACCGGGCGCTCGACGCGGGCCTGGGCGGGATCGACGTCAAGACCCTGTCCGAAGCGGCGCGCAGCCTTGGCGCCAACTGGCTGGACGTGATGTGGAGGATCATCGTGCCCAACATCTCGAACGCAATCCTGAATGCGACGCTGCTCTCCGTGGCGCTCGTCCTGGGCGAGTACACGATCGCCAACAACCTTCTCTACAACAACCTGCAGGTCGAGCTCGTCCACCTCGGCCGCGCCAACGCCGGCGTGTCGATCGCGGTGGCTGTCGCGTCGTTGCTCTTCGCCTTCGTCCTTCTGGTGGTCCTCGCCTTCATCGGCGCCCGTCCGCGCCGCATGCATCGCGACCCCGTCGCCATGCTGGCGAGCCCCGCGGTCTCGTCGCAGAAATGACAGACCGATCCGGGGTTGAGGTCAGGCTCGAGAATCTCGTCCGCCGTTACGGCACGGTGACCGCGCTCGACGGCCTTTCCCTGACGCTTGCGCCGGGCGAGCTGGTCGCGTTGCTCGGGCCGTCGGGCTGCGGCAAGACGACAGCCCTGCGTTTGCTCGCCGGCCTCGAGGAAGCGGACGGCGGCCGGATCGTGATCGCCGGCAACGACGTGACGGGATTGCCGGCCAACCGGCGCAACATCGGCATGGTCTTCCAGGCGTATTCGCTGTTCCCGCACATGGTCGCGTGGGAAAACGTGGCGTTTGGCCTTCAGATGCGTCACGTCAACGCCGTGGAGCGGAAGAAGCGAGCGCTCGACATGCTCGACCTGGTCGGCCTCGCGCGGTTCGCCAACCGTTACGCCAGCCAGATGTCAGGCGGCCAGCAGCAGCGCGTCGCGCTCGCACGCGCGCTGGCGATCCAGCCGCAGGTGCTGCTTCTCGACGAGCCTCTTTCGGCGTTGGACGCGAAGGTCCGTTCGCGTTTGCGCGACGAGATCCGGCGTGTCCAGCTCGAGGTCGGGATCACGACGCTGTTCGTCACCCACGACCAGGAGGAGGCGCTCGCGATCGCCGACCGCGTCGGCGTCATGCAGTCCGGCAAGCTGGAGCAGCTGGGCCCGCCGACGCTCGTGTATTCGCGTCCGGCAACGCCGTTCGTCGCCGACTTCGTCGGCTTGACTAACCGCATGCAGGGCACGGTCCGTGGCGGCTCCGTCGAGGTCCGCGGGACGAGCATCCCGCTTGTGCAACCCGATGTTTCGGACGGGCCCGCGATCGCGTTGATTCGCCCGGAAGCCGTGTCCATCGATGGCAACGGCGGGACGGACGAAGGACCGCTGGTCGGAACCGTCATCGCCGTCGCGTTCCTGGGCGCCGTGAGCCGCGTGACCGTCGATCTCGGCGACACGACCGTCCTTGCGCAGCTGCCGACATCGTCTGCGTCGCAGCATCCCGCCGGGACGAGGGTGCGGCTGGCGCTGCGCACCGACCCGGTTCTGATCCAGAGGGAAGAACCCGCCCCCACCGCTTCGTGAAGTCCCCGGCGCGCTCGGTCCTGACAACCGAAACGCGCCTTGGCGCAGGGCCGGTCTTGCGTACCGGTTCGCGGGCCGCTTATCGGGCGGTGGAGGAGCTCGAAGGCGAGCCTCACGTGGTGCGGACCGAACTTGTCGACTCGCCGGGAGGGGACCTGGAGACCGAGGGCCCCACGATCGCTTGCATCGCCCACATCACGGACCTGCATGTGACCGACGCTCAATCGCCGGCTCGGTTCGAGTGGGTCAACCGCTACTCACAGGATCCTCGGTTTCGCGAGCTGATCACCATGCAGCGACCGCAAGAAACGTTGAACGCGCACGCGATCGCGGCCACGGTGCGCACGGTCAATCGCGTCGAAGCGGCGCCTGTGACGGGTGCCGCCGTCGCGCTTGCGGTGATGACGGGCGATGCGATCGACAACACGCAGCGCAACGAGCTGACCAACTTTCTGGCGCTGTTCGAGGGCGGACTGGTCCGCCCCGACTCGGGCCTCCCCGGCTACGACGGCGTGCAACGGGCGGACTGGCCGGGCGAGATCTACTGGAAGCCCGATGGGCCGCCGCACGGCGATATGTTCCAGAGCGCGCTGGGTTTTCCGCGACGACCCGGCCTGATCGAGCAGGCCATGGAGCCGTTTCGGTCGGAGGGTCTGCGTATCGCTTGGCTGGGCTGCTACGGCAACCACGAGGAGGCGTGCCAGGGAGTTGGCGTCGTGACCCCGGCGCTGGCTGCGGCAATGACGGGATCACGCAAGGCGATCGAGCCGCCGCCGGGCCTGGATCCTGACCAGGCGATCGATACCTTCATCGACCATCCGGAGCGATTCGCGGACGGGGCCTCCGTCGAGGTGCAACCCGACCCAGAGCGGCGGCCGGTCTCGCGCGCCGAGTTTGTCGACGCCCATGTGCGGAGCGGCGCCCATGGCTTCACGGATGGCAACACGGGCGAGGGCACCGCGTACTACGCGCATGACGAAGGCATCGTTCGCTTCATCACGCTGGACACGGTTTGCGACGCGGGCGGCGCGGACGGAAGCATCGACGCGACCCAGCTGCACTGGCTGGAGCGACGGCTCGAGGAGGTCCATTCGTCGTTCCAGACGCGGGACGGCTCCACCGTCCGGACGCGTAATGCCGACCGCTACGTCGTCGTCCTCTCGCATCACGGCTACGACACGATGTCGAACCCGCGAGGCGAAAAACGAGCTGACGCACTCCTCGCCCTGCTGCTGCGCTTTGGCAACGTCGTGTTGTGGTTGAACGGCCACATCCACGCCAACCGGATCACCCCGCGAGTCGATCCGGCAGGGGGTCGAGGCTTCTGGGAGGTGACGACCGGCTCCCTGGTCGACTGGCCCTGCCAGGCTCGCCTGGTCGAGCTTTTCGGGACTCGTGCCGGCCATCTGGCGATCGCCTGCACCATGCTGGACCACGACGGGGAGGGGCTGGCGGGCTTGCACCGGGAGCTCGCGGGCAACGCGCAGTACGTTGGCTTCGACGGTGTGCGCTCGGGCACGCCGCTCGACCGCAACACGATCCTGCTTGCGCCTCGACCCTTCTAGCGTCCTTCCGTTGCGCAGAGCGCGACCGTAGCGTAGAGTGCTCGCGTAGTCGGATGGTGAGGCCGCTCGGCGCGCAGAGTGTGGGGCAAGCACTGGCCGCGTTCCTTCGCACGCCCCGCTACGAGATCTTCCCGACCGACGACGTACTGGAGCGGGTCGCCACCAACGTCCCCCCTGAGGTCACGATCACGGTCACCGCCTCGCCCCGGCGTGGCATGCCGACCACGATCCGCCTCGCCGTTAGCCTGGCGCAGCTCGGCTATCGCGTTGTGCCGCACCTGTCTGCGCGCCTGATTCGCGATCACGTCGAGGTGGGCCAGATCATCGAGGCGCTTCAAGCGGCGGGGATCCGCAACGTGTTCGTCGTCGCAGGCGACGCGCGCGAACCCGCCGGTCTTTTTCCCGACTCGGTCTCTCTCTTGAGCGCGCTGCCGCCGGATCACGGCCTGACCGAGATCGGCGTGACGGGCTACCCCGAGAGCCACCCGTTCATTCACGATGACGTCACGATCCAGGCGATGTGGGACAAGCGACGGCTGGCGACCTACATCGTCAGCAACATGAGCTTCGATCCTGACGGGGTCAAGCGCTGGGTTGACCGCGTGCGGCGGCGGGGCGTCGACCTGCCGATCCATATCGGCATGGCGGGAGTCGCGGACCCGGCTAAGCTGCTGCGCCTTTCGACAAAGATCGGCGTCGCGGATGCGGCCCGTTTCCTGCGCGGCCATCCGAGCTGGGTGGCGCGGATGTTTCGTCCTGGCGGCTACGATCCTGGCCGTTTCACCGGCGCGCTGATGCCGGACCTGGCGCAGCCGGAGCGCCGCATCGCCGGCTTCCACGTGTTCACGTTCAACGAGATCGAGCCGACCGAGAGGTGGCGCCGGGAGATGCTCGCGCGTCTCAGCTGAAAGGAGAGGGTGGATTGAAGGTTGAGTTCCCGGCCGACCTCCAGATCGCGCGCCAGGCGCGGCTGCTGCCCATGGCCGAAATCGCGGCCAAGATGGGCATCGACCCTCACCTGCTCGAGCCCTACGGCCACGACGTCGCGAAGATCAAGCTCGACGCGATCGCCGAGCTGCAGGACCGGCCGAAGGCGAAGTACGTGGTCGTCTCAGCCATCACGCCCACGCCGCTCGGCGAAGGCAAGACGACCACGACCGTCGGGCTCGGGGACGCCCTCGGACGGATCGGCAAGCGCGCCACTGTCGCCATCCGCCAGCCTTCGATGGGTCCGACGTTCGGGATCAAGGGCGGCGCCGCGGGCGGCGGCTACAGCCAGGTCGTCCCGATGGAGCGCCTCAACCTTCACCTGACAGGCGACTTCCACGCCGTCACCGCAGCGCACAACCTGCTCGCCGCGATGATCGACAACTACATCCACCACAGCCTGCGCGACTTCCCGATCGACCTGCACAGCATCACGTGGCGGCGTGTGCTCGACGTCAGCGACCGCGTGCTGCGCAGCGTGGTTGTCGGCCTCGGCGCGCCTGAGGATGGCGTGACGCGCCAGACGGGCTTCGATATCACCGCGGCCTCTGAAGTCATGGCTGTGCTGGCACTGTCAACGTCGCTCCAGGATCTGCGCCAACGGCTCGGCAGGATGGTCATCGGCCTCGCGCGCGACGGCCAGCCGATCACCGCGGATTTCCTCCACGCGGGCGGCGCGATGACGGTGATCATGCTCGACGCGATCAAGCCCAACCTGCTGCAGACCCTCGAGAACACGCCGGTTCTCGTGCACGCCGGACCGTTCGGCAACATCGCCAACGGCGCGTCGTCGGTGCTCGCCGACATGATCGGCATCCACTGTGGTGACTTCCTCGTCACGGAGGCCGGCTTCGGCGCCGATATGGGTGCGGAGCGCTTCTTCAACATCAAATGCCGCACGTCGGGCCTCGCGCCCGATGCCGCTGTCATCGTGGCCACCGTGCGCGCGCTCAAGGTTCACTCCGGCAAGTACAGGGTCGTGGCGGGCCGACCCCTGCCGCCGGATCTCATCCGGGAGAATCCCGACGACGTGCTCGCCGGCGCGGCAAATTTGCGCAAACAGGTGGAAAACATCCAGATCCACGGCGTTACGCCGGTGGTTGCGATCAACGCGTTTCCCGACGACCATCCATCGGAGCACCGCGCGATCCGCGAGCTGGCTGAGCACCTGGGCGTGCGTTCGGCGGTGTGCAACAACTTCGCCGAAGGCGGCGCCGGTGCGACCGAGCTGGCGGAGATGGTGGCGGAGGCGGCGGACGAGCCAAGCGTGTTCCAGCTCCTCTATCCCGATGCCGCGACGCTGCGCGAGAAGATCGAGACGATTGCGCTTCGAATCTACGGCGCCCGTGGCGTCGAGTACGACCCCCCCGCGGCCAAGCAGCTGGACGCGTACGAGGCGAGCGGGTTCGGCCGGCTGCCCGTCTGCATCGCGAAGACGCATCTGTCCATCTCGTCGGACCCGAAGCTGAAGGGCGCGCCTACGGGCTGGGTGCTGCCGGTGCGTGAGGTGCGCGCCTCGGTCGGGGCAGGGTTCATCTACCCGATATGCGGCGAGATGCGCACCATGCCCGGGCTGCCGACCACGCCGATCGCGGCCAGCATCGATATCGACGAGGAGGGCGAGATCGTAGGCCTCAGCTAGCAGGCTCTGAATAGTTCGCGTCTCGGCTGGGTACCAATCCTTTGATGAAGACACAGTCGATCGCGGCCAAAACCGGGGTGGGAGCGGTCGAGCTTGCCGTCACCGACGGAGACCGTGCGCTTCGGTTCTACCGTGACTACGTCGGGCTGGAGCCGCTCGACTCAGAGGGACCGGAGATCCGGCTTGGAGCGGCAGGACGCGAGCTTGTCGTCCTGTACCCAGACGCGGAGCGGCCGGTGGTGCCCAGGACCTCAGGCCTGTACCACCTCGCCATCGTGGTGCCGGACAGGCGGGAGCTGGCACGGGTGGTCGCCCGGCTCGGCCATATGCGATGGGACCAGTACCCGACCGACCACGTCATGACCAAGGCCAACTACCTCTGGGATCCCGACGGCAACGGCATCGAGATCTACGCCGAGTCGCCGGAGGACGGGACGATGGGCTTCGCGAACGGCACGTTCGCCACGTACGACAAGGAGGGGCGGCCGCGATCAGGCCGCGACCCGATCGACCTCGAAGAACTGTTCAGCCACCTCCGCGAGGACGACCGTCTCGACGAACCCATGCCGGCCGGGACGAAGATGGGCCACATCCATCTTCACGTGGCCGACGTCGAAGATGCCCTGCGCTTCTACCACGACCTTGTCGGCTTCGACGTGATGGGTCACGTGCCGGGCGTCGGCTTCGTGTCAGCCGGGGGCTACCACCATCACGTGGGCTTGAACACATGGGCCGGCGAAGGTGCGCCGCCCGCGCCCGCCGGATCGGCCGGCCTGCGGCGCTACACGATCGAGCTGCCCGCGAAGGGTGACCTGAATGATGTCGTCGGGCGCCTCGAGCATGGCGGCGTCGAGGTCGTCGAGGAGGCTGATGGTCTCGCCGCCGCCGATCCGTCGGCCAACCGGGTCCTGTTCCGAGTCGCCTAGCTTCTAATCGGGTCCGCGTGCCTGCCCGAAGGTGATCGTCGGCGCGATCGGAACCAGTGGTCCGTCAGCCGTCTTGACCAGCTGCCATCCGCCTTCGTGGACCTTCCAGTGATGCCGGTGACAGAGCAGGACGAGGTTGTCCAGATCGGTCTCGCCGCCGCGTATCCAGTGGACGACGTGATGCCCATCGCACCAGGAGGCCGGCCGCTCACATCCCGGCCACCGGCAATGCCCATCGCGTGACTTGAGTGCTCGCATCGCGGGTCCCGAGATCACCCGCTTGGAGCGACCAAGGTCGATCACCACCGACTCCTGGCTCAGCAAAACCCGCGTCACGCTGCAGTCGCACGCCATACGCTCGATGGTGGTGGACGAAACAGGAAGCGAGAACTCCATCTCTCCACCGGCCGCGCCCGCCAGGCCCTTCAAGGTCTCGACGGTGGCGGTGACGTGCAGGTTGGCGGGCTTACCGCCGCAAGCAAGCTCGACCAAAGCGTCCGCGTAGCGCTGCTCGAGCAGCCGATCGTCGCCGAGGCCAGACTTGCGCGCCAGCGGCTCCAAAGCAGTGCGCACCGCAGCTTCGCCGACGGGGTCAAGGACTCCGCTGATGAGCAGGCAGCCGTCTTCAGCCGTGCTCAAGGAGAGCCGGCGGTTCTCCGCCAGCTCCGCCTGTTCGTTGGAATACGACCTCGCGTCGACCGAGTGCCGGTAGTGGAGGCTCTTGTAATAGAACTTGCCCGGAGAGGTCTCCTTGGCCAGCGGCAGCAGCTTGGACTCATCGAATGCGTTGCCGACGACATCGGCGGTCCTCGCCATAACTTTCAGGTGGGCGTAGCCGATCTCTCCGTCGTAGACCGCCTGCTCCGACTCTGGCATCCGATCGAGCTTCTCGCCGACCAGGATCCGGTCCCAGGCCACGGTGTTGGTGACATAGCAATTGAACCGCATCCAGTCACCTGCGTTGTTGTAGCCATGTTGATCCCAGAGCTTGGTCCTGGAGAGCTCAGCCGCAAGGCGACTTGCCTTGAGCTGGAGCAGGCCGATCAGGTGCTCGGTCTCGATCAGCTCGCGGGCCACGTGGTCGTCGGCGCTTAGACGCTCCGCGAGGATCATGAACAGAGTATACAAACAATCGTTTGCATTGTCAAGACAGGAGACCAAAATTTACCCCACCGGGCGGCACCTTTACCCGCCAGGCCGGCCCCCCGTCTCCCTCTTCCCAGTCCTCTTTTCCCTGCGCGCCTGAACCGCCAAGCCCACTGACTGCGTGATCAGGTCGCCATCGCCCGCCGCCGCTCCACCGCCTCCGCGAGCAGCGTCGCCAGGTCGAAGACCTGCATCTTCGAGCCGGTCTCGCGCACCCCGTCGTCGAGCATCACTGTGCAGAACGGACACGCCACCGCGAGTGTCTCCGCACCGGTCTCCACGGCCTCGCGCACCCGCTCCTGGTTGATCGGCCGGCCGCGCTTCTCCTCCATCCACATGCGCGCGCCACCGGCGCCGCAGCAGAAGGTTCTCTCCCGGTTGCGCGGCATCTCGACGGCCTGGCCGACGGCGGACACCAACTCGCGTGGCGCCTCACGCACATCGTTGTGGCGGGCGAGGTAGCACGAATCGTGATAGGTGATCGTCCGCTCGCTCGGCATCGGCGAGAGCTTGCCCTGATGGACGAGGTCGGCGAGAAACTGCGTGTGATGCACGACCTCGTACGTGCCGCCAAAGTCCGCGTATTCATTGCCCAGCGTGTTGAAGCAGTGCGGGCAGGTCGTGACGATCGTCTTCACGCCCGCGCCGTTCAGCGTCGCGACGTTTTCGCCCGCCAGCCTCTGAAACGTGTATTCGTCGCCCATGCGCCGTGCCGGATCACCGGTGCAGCTCTCACGCTGTCCCAGGATCGCGAAATCGACCCCCGCCATCTGCAGCAGCTTCGCGGTCGAGATCGCGGCCCTGCGGGCGCGCTCATCGAACGCCGGCGCGCAGCCGACCCAGAAGAGGACTTCGGGCGGGCGTTCTCCCGGCTGCAGAACCCGGACGCCCAGGCCTTCGGCCCACTGCAGGCGATCGGCCTGCGGTTTGCCCCAGGGGTTCGACGTGCGATCGACGTCGCGCAGCATCGTGCCCGCCTCTTCCGGAAAACGCGACTCGACCATGACCAGGTTGCGGCGCAGGTCGATCACGTGGTCGATGTGCTCGATGCCGACCGGGCACTCCCGCACGCACGCGCCGCAGGTGACGCAGTCCCACACGATGTCGTCGGACACTGCGTTCGGCACGATCGCCGTGGTCGCACCGCTGACGAGATGGTCTCTCATCGCCATGATCAGGAGCTTCGGCGAGAGGGCTTTGCCGGTCGCGTAGGCCGGGCACACGTCCTGGCAGCGCCCGCACTCCGTGCACGACATGGTGTCGAGCATCTGCTTCCACGTCATGTCCGCCGCCCGAGCAGAGCCGAAACGGACTTCAGCCTCGGGCTCTTCGAAATCGATCGGCTCGATTCGGCCGCGTGAGCGCGTCCTTCCGAAATACACGTTGATGGCCGCGACCAGGATGTGGAGATGCTTCGAGTACGGGAGGTAGACGAGAAAGGAAAGGATGATCAAGACGTGCGTCCACACCGCGATACGCTCGAGCGCCGGGGCAGCTGGAGCCACCAGGTGCGACAGAGCGCTGGAAGTGGGCGCCCACTGCGCCGGGTAATCGTTGAGGCGCAGCGCGATCTGCGACGCATGCCATAGAAGCAGCGTGCAGACGATCCCCGCGATCAGGGCAAGGATGAGGTCCGCCTCGCCGAGGTGGCTGCCCTGGAAGCGAGCCGGCCTCTGGATCTTGCGGATGACGAAAGCCGTGATCACGCCCATGAGCACGAGCACGGCGAACACGTCGACCACCAGCGCGTACCAACCCTGCGCACCGAGCCATGGCAAGGTCGAATGTGCGTCGACCGCGCCGATCATGGCGATGACGATCGTGGGCAAGAGGACCAGGAATCCCCAGAAGATGGCCGCGTGCATCAGGCCAGGCAGCAGACGCTGCAGCAGCTTGCTCTGGCCGATCACGACGGTCGCCTCAGCCCGAGCACGGGCGGGCACATTGTCGAATCGCGCAACAGGCTTGCCGGAGCGCAGCAGTCGGTAGAGGGACCACGCCCGCCGCGTGAACAGGGCGCCGGCGAGCACGAGCGCGATCGCGAGGGCCATGGCCTGGATGACGATCACCTGTGCTTGCGGACCTCGGCGGAGATGGCCGGCACGATCTCTTTGAGGTCGCCGGTCACGGTGTAGTCGGCGTTCAGCATCAGCGGCGCCTGCGGATCCGAGTTGATGGCGACGATTCGTTTGGCGCCCTTCAAGCCGGCCATGTGCTGGGTCGCTCCCGAGATGCCGCACGCGATGTAGACCTCCGGCGCGACCTTGGTTCCCGTCTGGCCGACCTGGTCCGTGTGCGGTCTCCATCCGGCGCTGGTCACCGCACGCGAGCAGCCGACCGCCGCGCCAAGCAGGCCGGCGAGCTCTTCGATGATCGCAAAGCCTTCCTTCGAACCCACGCCTCGGCCGCCGCTGACCACAACCTTGGCCGTCGCCAGAGAGACGCCTCCGTTCGCGGGCGCGACGTGGCCGGAAACCTGCACCAGCAGGTCTGCTGCAGCCGGAGGGCCGATCTCCATTTCCGCGGGTGCGGGACCCGAATCGGCGGGGACAGTGTGGGGGGCAACCGTGATCAGAGACCGAGGGCCGTGCAGACGCGCTTCTTCGAGGAGGCTGCCGCCCCAACGCACACGCGTGACCGCGACCGGATCGCCGGGTGTCGCTGCGATGCAGTTGGCGGCGAACGGCAGTCGAGTGCGTGCAGCCAACCTTGCCATCACCTCATTGCCGCGCTCGGTGCCCGCGGCGAACACGGCGGAGGCGTTCAGCTCGTCCGCCGCATGGGCAAGCGCGGCAGCGATGGCCTCCGGAGCGAAGGGCTGAATCGCGTCCATCCGCAGCGCCCGCGGATCTCCGAACTTGCGCGCGAGGGTGAGCGCCTGCCGCGAGGCGTCGCTGCCCTCCATCAAGACCAGGACTGTCACAGAACGCCAGCCTTGCGCAGCACCTCGACCACCGCGGGTGCTGCGGTCACGCCGCTGCCGAGCGACTCGGCGCGCCGGCCCTGACCCGCCGGAACCGCGAGCGTCACGAGCTCGAGTCGCGGTGCCGGCCGCGACGGATCGCTGACCGCGACCGGCTTGCTGCGGGCGCGCATCTTGCCCGGCACCGAGGGATAGCGTGGGAGGTTCAGCCCTTCCTTGACAGTCAGCACCGCAGGCAGCGGCACGACGTAGACGTCACGCCCGCCGTCGACCTCTTGCTCGCACCGCACGGAGGAGCCCTCGAGGGTGACCTTCTTGAGACCTGTGACGCACGGCCGGCCGAGCCCGTACGCGACGCGAATCCCGACCTGGAAGCCGCCCGAGTCGGCCGACTCATTGCCGAAGAAGATGATGTCGAACGGACCGTTCGCGGCTTCGTCCGCCCGAATCGCTTCGAGCAGGGCGGAAGCGGTCGACTCGCCGTCCCATTCCTGGCCGTCGGTTTGCAGGTGGATCGCGCGGTCGATGCCGAGAGCCATGGCGTCCCGCAGCTGGTCTACCGCCTCGGGCGGGCCGAGGGTCAGGACGACCGAGTCGCCCTTGTTCGCCTCGATCAGTCGGACCGCCTCCTCCACGCCGCACTCCTCGTGCGGGCTCATCGTGAAGCCCAGGTGCTGCGTGTTGATCGCACGCGCGTCCTCGGTCAACAGGATGCGCCCACCGGTGATCGGGACTCGCTTGATGCAGGCCGCGATCCGCACGCCTTATGCCCGAATGCGCGTGTTCTCGGGGTCGAACAGGGGCGTCGCGCCGGCCACCGCCACGCTCACCGGGTACCGCTCTCCCATGTATTCGACGAGGAGCTGATTGCCCGGCACCGCCTCCTCGGGCGTGAGGTAAGCCATGAGGATGTGCTTGCCGACCGACGGTCCTGCCCCTGCGCTGGTGACGTAAGAGCCCCGCCCCCGACGGTCCACTATCCGCTGGCCGTCCCGGGTCAGGATCGGCTCACGGCCGAGCATGAAGCGCTTCTCCCCGTCCCTCGATCGATGGTCGTCGACGGTGAGTGTGCACAGGATCGCGGCCGGTTCCTCTTCTCGGTGTCGCAGGTGGGCGGCCTTGCCGACGAAGTCCTCTTCCTTCACGCGCGGCGCGGCCATCCCGGCCTCGATGACGTTGTACTCGGTCTCCAGCTCGTTGCCGTGCGCGCGATAGCATTTCTCCAGCCTGCCGGTCGTCCCGTACACCCCGATTCCACACGCGGCCAGCCCGTGCGGACGTCCGGCTTCCCACAGCGTGTCCCACAGCTTCAGCCCCTGCTCGATCGGGACGTAGATCTCCCAGCCGAGGTCGCCCACATAAGAGATGCGCGACGCCAGGACTCGCAGGGTGCCGATCTCGATCGTGCGGCAGGTGCCGAACTTGAAAGCCTCGTTCGAGACGTCGTCCGACGTGGTGCTCGCCAGGATGTCGCGTGCTCGCGGGCCCCACAGGCCGATCGTCGTCATGGACGACGTCATGTCCACGAGCTCCGCGCCCCGCACGAGCTGGTCGCGGAACCACTTCTTGTCCGACATGCCGGCGGCGCCGCCGGTCACGACCCTGAAGTGCTCGTCCCCCAGACGCATGATCGTCAGGTCCGATTTGAACCCGCCGCTCTGGCTGAGCACCGGCGTGTACACCACCCGGCCCGCCGGCACGTCGGTTTGGCGCAGCGCGGAGCATTGCACTGACGCCAGCGCGCCTGGACCGACGATGTCGAAGATCGTGAACGCTGACAGGTCGAACAGCCCCGCGCGATCGCGCATCGCAAGGTGCTCGGCGTTGATGATGGGCGACCACCAGCGCGACTCCCATTCGGCGGTCCGGCGATTGATCCGGTCCCCGAACTCCTCGAGCAGCGGCGCGTTCGACTCGTACCACTGCGGCCGCTCCCAGCCGGCAGCCTCGAAGAACACCGCACCGAGCTCGCGCTCGCGCACATGGAATGGCGCGAGGCGGATGTTGCGGTTGGAGGCCCACTGCTCGCTGGGATGAACGATGCCGTAGGTCTTGTTGAAGCCTTCGGCTGCTCGCGCTCGCACATGCGTGCGTGTCTTTTGATGTTCATGGAAGCGGGCGATATCCGAGGAGTGGAGGTCGATCTCCGATTCCCCGTGAATCATCCACTCGGCGACAGACCTGCCTGTGCCGGGCCCCTCCTTCACCCACACCGCCGCGGCGGCCCACAGACCCTTGACATCAGGCGATTCGCCCAGCACCGGCATGCCGTCCGGGGTGAGCGAAAGGATTCCGTTGATGGCGTACTTCACGCCGACGGACTCGTCGCCCACGATCTCCGGCATCAGCTCCAGCGCGTGCTGCATCTGCTCCTCGAAATCGCCCTGCGTAAAGGGGAACTCGGTCGGCGAGAGCGCGGCCTGCTCGACCGGCGGCAAGTCCTCCGGGTCGTAAAGAATCGGGCGGTGCGCGTAGGAGCCGATTTCCAGGTCGCCGCCCGCCTGGCGCTCGTACATGTTCGTGTCCATGTCCCGCACGATCGGGTGCTCGATGTCCGACTTCGCGCCACGAAAACGCGGGACCGGCCCGATGTCGATCATCTGGTGCACGGCCGGGGTCAGGGGGATGCGCGCTCCGGCCATATGGGCGACGCGCGGGCTCCAGACGCCGCACGTGATGACCACAGTCTCAGCTTCGATCTCGCCCTCGGTTGTGCGCAGGCGGCGGACCCGCCCGGATTCGACCTCGATGCCGAGGACCTCCGTTTTCGGGGCCACCTGAAGCGCGCCCGCGGCCTGCGCCTGTTCGCGCATCAGCGTGCCCGCGCGTAGCGAGTCGACCACGCCGACCCCGGGTGTGTAGAAGCCGCCAAGGATCACCGTCTCGTCGATGTATGGCACGAGCTTCTTCACCTCCGCCGGGGAGAGGAGAGCGGTGGGCTCGATGCCCCACGACACGGCCGACGCCATGCGCCGCGAGAGCTCCTGCATCCGCTCCTTGGTCCGCGCAACCTCGATGCCGCCCGACTGAATGAACACACCCAGCTCCTTGTACTGGTTGACGCTGTCCATCGTCAGAGCGGTCATCTCCTTCGAGTGATCGACCAGGTAAATGAAGTTGGAGGCGTGGCCGGTCGATCCGCCGGGGTTCGGCAGCGGGCCCTTGTCGAGCAGGACCACGTCACGCCAGCCCAGCCGCGTCAGGTGGTAGGCGAGGCTGTTGCCGACGATGCCGCAGCCGATGACCACGCATCGCGCGTGCGCCGGCAGTGTCATTCCGGTTGGTAGGGCGACCGGACTTCTTCGGGCAGCTCGTACCAGCGCATGCGGTCGCCGACCTGCGCGCGCATCCGCCACTTCAGGGGCTTGGCCTGGGCGTCGACCGCCTCCCAGAGCTCATCCAGGCGCGACTTCACCAGCTCTCGGTCGACGTCGAGCTCGTCCACGGTGTGGCGCAGCTTGCCGATGTTGATCTGCAGCGTGCGGTACATGCCCCAGTCCTCCGCCGCGAGCCTGGCGACATAGGTCGGGTCGATGGCCTCGTCGTCCTGAGGTTTGATCGGATGGTCGAGGAGCAGGGCGGTCAGATCGACCAGATCTTTGCGGTTGACCTCGTAGATCTGCATCTTGCTGAGAAGCAGGTCGGCCGGGCTTGCGCATGGCCCCTCGTGGCTGAGCCTGCCGCGCAGGTCGATCACGTGCGACATTCGGATCTCGTCGATGAAGACGTCGACCTGCTTGCCGTTGCTCCCGTCGTAGAAGTAGAGTCGCCGGTCGCCCTGCATCAGGTTGAAGCGGTCGTTCGCCTCATAGCCCAGCGCCGGAAAGAAAGCAAGCGCCCGCTTGCGATCCTTGGTCGAGATGACGTAGTCGAGGTCGCCGTACTTCCTTTTGAGCGGCGGGTGCTGCGCGCTGGGGGAGTGCAGGTGGATGCCGGCGCCGCCGAGAAGCTTGACCCCGAGCTTCTGCGCGTGCGCGGCGTCCGCGACGCGTCTCGCCTCGGCGATGGTGTCCTCCAGGGGCGTTCCGTTGGCTGTCACTGGGGCGAGATCTCGATCACGATCGTCTTGAGGTCCGTCATCTGCTCGAGGGCGAACCGCCCGCCCACCCGACCGATTCCGCTCTTCTTTCCGGCGCGGCCGCCGAACGGGAGGTGCGCCTCCCAGTAATTGGTCGACTCGTTGATGTTCACCCAGCCCGTCTCGAGCGCGTCCGCGAAACGAAGCGCGCGTGAAAGGTCCTTGGTGTAGACGGCGCCAAGCAGTCCGTACGGTGAGTCATTGGCCAGCGCGAGCGCCTGCCGCTCGTCGCGAAACTTGATGATCGGTGCGATCGGCCCGAACGTCTCCTCCTGGCTGACGCGCATGCTGGGGTCGACGCCGTCGAGGATCGTCGCGTGGTAGTACAGGCGCGTCGGAAAGCCCTTGGCGCGTTCGCCGCCCAGCACGAGCTTGGCTCCGTGCTTCAGCGCGTCGGCGACGTGCTGGTCCATCTTGGTCGCGACGCCTTCGTTGTTCAGGGGACCCAGAGTGGTGTCGTCCGCGAAGGGATCGCCCAGGCGCAGGGCGCGCGCCGCGTCCGCCAGGCGCGCGACGAACTCATCGCGGATGGGCTCTTCAACCAGGATGCGTTCCCCGGCGGTGCAACTCTGCCCTGCGCAGAGGTAGCAGCCGACGATGGCGCCCTCCACCGCTTTGCCGATGTCGGCGTCCGCGAATACGACCTGCGGGCCGTTGCCGCCAAGCTCGAGCATCACGTGCTTGCCGGCGGCGCGCTTCGCGACCGAAGCGCCAGTCTCGGTCGAGCCGACGAAGCCCACCCCGTCGACCAGCGGGTGGCCGGCAACCTCATCGCCGACTTCCGCGCCTGGCCCCGTGACCAGGTTGACCGCGCCCGCTGGAAAGTCGCCCTCGGCGATGCATTCCATCAGCGCGACCGAGATCACGCTCGTCGAGGAGGCCGGTGTCCACACGAATGTGTTGCCCGCGGCCAGCGCCGGCGCGATGAGCTCGGCGGCCATCGTGAGTGGCCAGTTCCAGGGCGTGATGATTCCGTACACGCCGCGCGGGTAATGACGAGCGAGCACGAGCTTGGTCGGGCTTGCGGAAGGAAGGACGCGACCTTCGAGTCGCTTCAGGTCCTCGGCCGCGATCCGGAAGTATTCGACGGCTTCGGCAACCTCGCCCATGGCCTCAGCCTTGAGCGGCTTGCCCTGGTCGAGGGTGAGGAGCCTCGCGAGCTCGTCGCCCCGCTTTTCAATCGCCTCGGCAATCCGGTGCAGCCGCTTCGAGCGCTCGAAACCTTTGAGGCTCGCCATGGATGCGCGCGCCCGGTGCGCGGCCTCGACGGCCCGCTGCGCGTCCGCGCGAGTGCCCTTTGGCACCTGGGCGATGATCTCGCCTGTCGCCGGACTGTCCGCGTCGAAGTACTCGCCGCTCTCCGACTCGACCCACTTTCCGTCGACGAACATCTTCTTCACGGACCGCGCTACATCGATGGTCATTTACCTGGCTCCGTTTTTACTTCCAAGGTCGAACGCCTGCTTGTAGATACGTCGGTAAGCCGCTGCGTCCACGTCGCGGGGGTTGCCGATGGTCTGCGGGTCGGCGAAGGCCTTGTCCGCGAGCATCGGGATCTCGTCTTCGCTGAAACCGAGCTCCTGCATGCTCGGGATGTCGACGTCGCGCGTCAGCTCGTGCACGTACTCGACGGCCATCTCCGCCGCGCGCCACGTCGATACACCGCGCACGTCGAGGCCAAACGCCGCGGCCATGCGAGCAAAGCGTTCCGGCTCGCCCGGGTGGTTGTACTCCATCACGGGGCCGAGCAGTCGCGCCGTCAGGGCGCCATGCGGCGCGTCGTGAACGCCCCCGGCGGTCTGGCTCATGGCGTGCGCTGCGCCGGCGGAGTCGGTGCCGTACGCGAGTCCCGCGAGCATCGCCGCCGCGCTCATGTGGTAGCGCGCTTCGAGGTTGTTCGCCTGCGAGAAAGCGACGCGGAGGTACTTGGCGACGTACTCCATCGCGAGCAGCGCCACAGCATCGGTGAAGGGTTGGTGGTAGGACATCGTGAAGCACTCGACCGCGTGAGCCAGCGCGTCCATTCCCGTGCCGGCGGTGACCCCGGGCGGAAGCTTGACGGTGAGCTCGGGATCGATCACCGCGACCCATGAGGCGATGTGCGGCGTACCGCCGACGTTGAACTTGATCTTGCGTTTCGGGTCGGTGATGACCGCCCACAGCGTGACCTCGCTTCCCGTGCCGGCGGTGGTGGGCACCGCGATCATCGGCGGGATGCGCGAGCGGATGGGACTGCGCCCCCACTCGTACTCGACGATGCTGCCCTCGTGCGCCGCCACGACGCCGATGCCTTTGGCGGTGTCCATCGAGCTGCCGCCGCCGATCGCGACCAGCCCGTCGCAGCCCTGCGCGCGGTATTCGGCCGCTCCCTCGTCGACCAGCGAAACGCCTGGGTTGGCTCGGACCTTGTCGAACACGACCGGCTCGACGTCGGATCGCCGCAGCGACTCGAGCGCGACCTCGAGCAGCCCGGCGGCCTTGACCCCGGCGTCGGTCACGAGCAGCGGCCGGCGCATGGCGAGCTGACTCGCCTCGTTGCCGAGCTCCTGGATGGCGCCGAGGCGCTGCACGAGGCGCGTCGGGCTCTGGTAAGTGCGAAGGGTGTACTCGAGCATCGCTAGAAAGTGAGCCGCCGGGCAAAAGCCCGGCGGCATCTGGAATCGCTATTCAACCGGAATCTCGTGGTGGATGCGGCGCAGGTCAATCCCCTGCCGGTTCCGGACGACTCGGGCGACCGCGTAGATGACGACCGCCACGACATATGTCGCGACAAAGTAGATGACGGAGTTGGGCGTCTTCTGCAGTGAGGTCCCGTATAGGTTGTCCGGGTTGAACGACCACTGGTAGAGCATGAAGAGCAGGAACAAGCCGGTGATCACGCCGACGACGGAGATTGCAGGCACGCCGGCGATCTTGTACCGGGCGATCGGAGAGGCGTCGTACAGGTCCTTGCGCCGCCACGGCAGGATGACCGCTGCCACCACCGTCGCGAGGAAGGTCAGGGCAAGCACGGCCGTAGCGTCCAGGAACACGCTGGTGAAGTCCGGCTTGTAGGCATAGATCGCGCTGATCACGATCGAAGGCACGATCATCAGAACCAGCGAGCCGTAGGGCACGCGGCGCTTGGCCGAGATGTTGGCCGCCCATGACGGCAGCACGCGGTCGAAAGCGGCGGCGAAGATGACGCGGGTCGAGGACAGGAACAACGTCCCGGCCCAGCCGAAGAACCACAGACCCATGACGATGATGAGCAGCGCCTGGAACAGGTGGTTGTCGACCAGGAATCCAGCGAACATCACGGGGTAAGGCCAGATCGGCACTGGCGGGGCAGCTGCGCCCTGGACGGCGAACAGGTTGTTCCAGTAAGCCGCGTTGGCCGACTGATAGAAGTTCCATCCGATGGTCTTGTTGATCAGCAGCACGACGATCGCGACCATCGCCACCGTCACCCACAAGCCCGCGAACATGCTCCAGAACGGCTTGCGGATGTCCTTGGCGCCACGGACCTCGCCGTAGAGGGTCGCGCCCCAGTTGGGCCACAGCAAGTAGAAGGCCAGCCAGGGAAGGAGGAGAAGCACGGGGCCCCATGCGAACGTGCCGAAGTTAGAGCCCGCGAATGTCTTGCTCGCAGCGTCGATTGTGCCCTGGTACGCGTTGGCAGGCGCGCCGAACAAGCTCGTCGCCTCGCGGTTGAACGCGTTCTGGAAGTCGCTCTGGCTGTAGAAGAGGAGCAGGCCGCAGACGACGGCCAGTCCAACGAGGCCGATCCAGAAGCAGATCTTCTGGATCCGTGCGTATGTCTCCATCCCCATGGTGACGACGATGCTCACGAACGCGAGCACGATCAGGCAGGAGACGAAGATGCCGGTCTGGCTCGTGAAGAACTGGGCGACGCCGCTCCAGCCGAGCGTGTAGGCCAGCGGTGAGAAGAACTGGACGACCAGGATGTTGGCGTAGATCGGCGCCCAGAGGAAAAGCGTGAACCACCAGCCGGTGATGGACAGCACGAAACCAAGTCCGCCGCCGAGCACGCGACTCTGCCACGCATAGTCGCCGCCGGTGCGGGGCATCACGCTCACCAACATCGCGTAGGTGATGACAAGGAAGGTCACGAGCACGCCGAAGAGCAGGATGCCGGCGAGAAGCTGGCCGTCCGGCACCGTGTAGACATACGACATGCCGTACAGCCCGAGCGTGATCAGGTTGATCGACCAGAACGAATAGATGAACGCGTCGAACGTCGACCAGGCCTTGACCAGCCCGGTCGCGTTGCGCAAGAACAGCGCGGGTCTCGTCCCCGTCGCCGTCCCCATCGTCGTGTCCGCCATCTGTGCTTCCTCCTTACCGCTTCATCCGTTGACCAGCTGGTAGCTCTTGATTCCCTTCTTGGGGTCGAGCTGGATGATCGCCCCCATGAGCATTCCTTCCTCGTATGCGCTGCCCGGGTTGATGGACAGCGTCTTGCCGATCTTGATCGCGCCCTTGCTCTCGTGGATGTGGCCGTGGAGCGACAGGAGCGGTTGGTGCTGTTCAATCGCGGCGCGAACAGCGGTCGACCCGACCGGGCGCAGGGCGCGGCCGCCGTGCAGGAGCTTCAGGTCCGCGTCGATGGCGGGCGCCTCATCTAGGCCCGATTTGTAGGGCGGGCAGTGCAGGTTGAAGATCGCACGCGAAGGATCGGCGACCTTCGAGGCCATGCTCTCGATCCGCTCGGTGAGCTTCTCTTCGGGCTCCTCGCGGTGCGTGTTCCACGGCGTCGGGTTGGACCAGCCGGTGGAGATCATCGAGAAGCCGTCGACATCGACCACCCGACCTTCGCCGAGCTCGACGAGCTCGGCCCGCCTGATGACCTCGTCCACCTCCATCTCGTCGTCATTGCCGGGAGACACGAAGCAGCGGACGCCAGAGCCGCGGAGCTTCTCGGCCGCCATGCTCATCCAGCGCTCGACGCCCTCGAGCATCACCTCCTGAAAACACGCCGCGCGTTTGCCTGCATCCCCGTCGAGCTCGTGCAGACGGTCGACGCTCATGCGCAGCGGGTAGTAGCCCTTGCGCCGGATGTTGGCCTCGACCTCGGTGACCTGGTCGGCGCCGACAGCCTGGTGCTCGCCGCCGAGCGTGACCGTGTAGTGACCGTTCTCCGAGACGATCGGCACGATCGCCTTGCCGGTCATGTCTCCGCCGCAGATGAGGACATCGGCGTCGTAGAACTTCGCGGCGTTGAGGAACTTCTTCCAGCAGACTTCCGAGCCGTGCAGGTCCGTGGCGAAGAATACTTTTGGCACTTATCTCTCCACGAGCACTTTTCGGATTTCGCGCTCGAACCCGACGACGTGCCGGCGCATGATCTCCTCGGCGTTGTCGCCGTCCCCGGCGAGCACCGCCTTGAGCAGCTGGACGTGCTCGTCCACCGCCTCGCGGAGCCGCACCTCTCGGTCGAGCACGAGGTACCAGAGACGCAGGCTCAGGTTGAGGTAGCGCTCGAGCGTGGCCTCCAGGAATGAGTTGTGCGAGCAGCGGTAGACCAGCCGATGGATCCGCTGATCGAGGTGCATCAGGTCGCGCTGGTCGGTGACCTGGCCCTGGAGCTGAACGAGGAGCTCCTCGATCGACTCCCGGTCGGCGCTAGTGAGCTTCTCTGTCGCCAGCCGGGCAGCGTGCGCCTCGAGCACGACGCGGACCTCGGTGATGCGGGCCAGATCGGTGATGTTGACGTCGGTGACGAACGTGCCGCGGTGGGGGATCGATCGAACGAAGTTTTCCCTCGCGAGGCGTTGGAGGGCTTCGCGAATCGGGGTCCGCCCGATGCCGAGCTCCTCGCGCAGCCGGGCTTCGTTGACCACCGAGCCGGGCGGCATCTCCAGGCTCACGATCCGGTCGAGGATGCGTGTGTACGCCTCCTCGCTCTGAGATCGCGTCGCGACCGCTTCGGCGACCGCCATTCACCCTCCCCTCGCCGGTCCCCCGGCGGGGCGATATGCGACCGATATACCGGCGCGGAACGTAGCACCACGCAGGTGTGGCGTCAATTGGAGGCTTGAGCGGCCGCCTCCATCCACCGCTGGAGTCTCTCCGAGCGTAGGACCTCGAGCGCCCGCTCCCACCGGCCGGAGTAGTAGCCGCGGAAGTCGAAGTCGACCGCTGAGATCTTGGCCTGGATGGCGCCCCACAGCGTCCAGCCGACATCCGACATCAGGGCGAACAGGTTCATCCTCGCCAGCTGCCTGGCATCGACCTTGCCGAAGTACGACTCACAGAGCGCGGCGCGCAGCTCCTGGTCGAACCCTGCCTCCTGGGCGGTGTTGCCCAGGTCGAAGCATGGATCGTTGTTGCCGCTCAGCTCGTAGTCGACGATGCGCAGCGATACGCCGTCGTCGATGAAGTTCTCGCAGAGCAGGTCGTTGTGGCAGGGAGCCAGATGCAGCGGGGCGACGTTCACAGCGCGTTCGATCTGGTCGATCGTGGGGAGCCAGTCGCGATAGTCCTTCGGGATGGTCACGCGATGCTGCGCAACGATGTCCAGGTAGGTCTCGATCAGCCGGAACATGTTGAAGTCATGCAGGAAGCGAGGCGCGTTGTGCAGCCGGTGGAACGACAGCGCCATGCGTGCAGCCATCGGCCCGGTCTGCAGCGCCTTGGCTGACATGGTGGGCCCCGGTATGAACTCGAGCACCATCACGTCGACCTCCGGCACATGCTCCAGCACTCTCGGTCCGATCCCGGTCGACGCCGCGGCCTTCGTGTTGTGGACCTCGTTCTTGCGGTCGATCGAGAGCAGCTCCGTCGACAGACCTGGGAGGCGCATCACGTAGCGGTTGCCGCCGGACTCGACGAGGTAGTTTTCGTTGGTCAAACCGCCCGAGAGCGCCGAGATCGTGACCGGCAGGCCTTTCCACAGCGAAACGCGCTCCGCGGCTTCCTCAGCCCGCGCGCTGTCTTGTCTCAAGCTTCGAAAGCACCGCGTCCGGCATCACGACGGCGGGCACAAGCCGGCCGAACAGCTCGACCTCTGCCTCGGCGCCGGGCTTCATCTCGACCGGCAGATATGAGTAGGCGAGGTTCTTCTTGACCGTGAACCCGTAGGCGCAGCTCCGCAGGCGGCCGGCCACCCGGCCGTTGACCAGCACCGCCTCGCCGCCGTAGATCGGCAGGTATTCCTCGTCTCCGACGGCAATGGTGCGCAGCCTCCGCGTCACCTCGCGCGGGATGGAGCGCCACTTGTCGCGATCCACTGCGAAGCCGAGACCGGCCTCGAACGGGTTGTCGAGCAGGCCCATGTCGGTGCCGTAATAGCGGTAACCCTTCTCCATGCGCAGCGAGTCCAGGACGCGGTAACCGCCGGGCGTCATGTCGAACTCACGACCGGCGTCCATCAGGCGGTCCCAGACCTGCCCGCCCCATGCAGGTTCGACGTACAGCTCCCACCCGAGCTCGCCGACGTAGGTGACGCGTTGCGCAAGGACGCGGACGCCGACGTCGATGTCGCGGGCGTGCATGAACGGAAATCCCTTGTCGGACACGTCGTCACCGGTGACGCGTTCGAGCACCTGGCGCGCATGCGGTCCCCACATGCCGATCACCGACAGGTCGTCGGACGACTCGCGGAGCTGAACCTCGCGATCGTCGTCGCCCAGCTGGAGGCGAAGCCATCCCAGGTCGCTGTTCACATAGCCCGCTCCTGTGACGAGGCGAAAGTGGTCGAGGGCGAGACGAGTGATCGTCACATCGGCTGCAATTCCGCCGTTTCTCTCGAGCAGCTGCGTGTAGACGACCGAGCCCACGGGCCGGTCGATCCGGTTACCCGCGACCCTCTCGAGCAACGGCAGCGTTCCGGGCCCCGCGATCTCGATCTTGCCGAAGGAGCTCATGTCGATGATCCCGACACGCTCCCGAAAAGCGCGGTGCTCTTCGGCGAGCCGCTGGAAGTAGGGCGGTCGCGTGAAGCCGAACGAGCGCTGGTCGGCTCCTGCGCGGCGCCATGTACGGCGAGGCTCAAAATAGTCCGGCCGCTCCCACCCGTGCTTGGTCGCGAAAACCGCGCCGAGGTCCTGCAGGCGCGTGTGGAGGGCGCTGGTCCTCTTGGGGCGTCCCCATTCGTCCGAGTCGTACGGATAGCGGAGGTAGTAGTAGTACTTGTAGGCCTCGCGCGCGAGCTCGGCCGCGTAGCGGAAGTCGCGATGCACCGGACCAAACCGCCACGGCCGGTACGCATGGAGGTCGAGCTGGGTCTCGCCTGTGGTGATCAGCTCGCTCAGCGAGCGGCCGATGCCGCCGGCGCCGCCGAATCCGTTCAGCGACAGCCCGGCGGCCATGAAAAGGCCGCCGATGCCCGGCACTGGACCGACGAGCGGACCCGAATCCGGGGTCATGGCGTCGGGGTGGCAGACGAGCTTCACAATGCCCGCCTCGCTCAGGTGCGGAAAGCGCCGGGCCGCGCCCGCGAGCAATGGCTCGAAACGCGCCTGGTCCGGCGGCAATGACACGCCCGCGTGGTCCCATGGCACGCCGTCGATCCAGCGCGCGACCGGGTCCAGCTCGTAGCCGCCGAGGACCATCCCGCCCGCCTCCGCCTTGCCGTAGATCAAGTTGTCAGGGTCGCGGAAGCACGGCATATCGTGCGGCATCTCATGACCCCGCACGGCGAGGAGTGCCGCGTGTTGATGATCGACGGGCGTGGACACGACGAAGGCGCCCGCCATCGCCGCGATCTGAGGACCCCAGATGCCTCCCGCCACCACCACGACGCCGGTCTCGATCGGGCCGGCGTCTGTGTTGACCGACTCGACTGCATTGGAACCTGACATGGAGATGCCGGTGACCCGCCGGTTCGTGTTCACGCGAGCGCCGAGCTTGCGCGCGGCGGCGGCCAGCGCGTGGGTCGCCGTGTGAGGGTCGAGGTGGCCGTCGCCCGGCATCCACACGGCGCCGTACAGGGACTCGGTTGTGATCGCGGGCATCAAGCCGGCCGCCTCGGTGGCGGAGATGAGCTCGGCGTCAAGCCCGATGCCGCGGGCGCGGCTGACGCCGCGCTGCAGCTCCATCATGTGGTCTTTGCTCGACGCAAACCGCAGGCTTCCGACCGTCTCGAAGACACCCAGCTCCTGGTACAACTCGATGCTGTAGCGCCGGAACCGCATCATCGTCGGCGAGGGATTGAACTGGGTCACGAGGCCGGCGGCGTGGCAGGTCGAGCCGCTCGTCAGCTCGTCCTTCTCGAGCAGCACGACGTCATGCCATCCAGCCTTCGCGAGGTGATAGGCGACGCTCGCGCCGGTGATTCCGCCGCCGACCACCACAGCACGCGCCCGTTCCATGGCGTGTGAAGACTACTCAACCTCGGATAGTCCGGACTATCCGTGGTGTGTCGTGGAGTTGACATCGCTTCGTCCGGACTATCCGGGAGCGAGAGTGAGCCGCCGCTACTCGGGTAGCGGCTGTTGCTTCGTCTCCGGAAGAAGGAACAGGAGCAGCGCGCCCCCGACGGCGGCCACGCCGCCCAGCTCAATCGCGCCACCAAGTCCGGTCGAGGTGGACAGCAGGCCCACCGCCTGCAGGCCTGCGATGCTGCCGATCGCCCCCGCCAGCGCGATCGCGGCTTCGGCCGTCGCCCTCGCACGGGTTGGAAACAGCTCTCCCGACCAGGCGCCGAAAACCGGGGTCGCGGCGCTGGAAAAGCCGCTCCAGAGCACGTTGCCGGCGAAAAATCCGACGGTCCCGGTGGCGAAGCTCAGACTGCTGGCGGCTGCCGTCGCGATGGTCAGCCCGATGGCCGGGCCGCGGCGACCGAAGCGGTCGGTGAGATATCCGCCCGCGAGGTACGAGACCGCGCCCGCTATTCCCGAGACGACGATCAGGACGCTGATCTCGGTCGGGCTCCACCTCAGCACGGCGCTGGCATAGACCGTGTAGAGCAAGCCGGCGGGCTCGAGAAGCACCGCGAGCAAAGCGAACATCGCCGCCAGGATCAGCACACGCGGCCGCCACGGAGCCTGCATGAGCAGCCTTAGAGCGGACCCGGTGACGCGCACCCCCTGCCACGTCTTGCCCTCCGGCAGAAGCCACCAGATGAGGGGAGCGGCCAGCAATCCGACGCCGCTCACGAAGAAGAGCAATCGCCAGTTGGGCGCGAGAATCGGATAGGCGATCACCGAGATTCCGGTGCCGACTCCCGATAGGAGCGCCAGCACGCTGACCGCCTGACCCCGGCTTCGCGTAGGCGCCTCCTCCACGACGAGCGCGGTGGCCACGCCGACGACGAGAACTTCGAAGCACACGGCGAACAGCCTCAGGAACGCGAGCCCGGCGAGGGAAGGCACGAATGCGCTGGCGAAGTTCACCAGCGAGAAGCCGGCTACACCGATCGCGATCAGCCGCCGCCGGCCGAAGCGGTCGGCCAGCATGGCGAGAGGAACAGCGCCGAGCGTGCCGATGGCGAGGATCGAGCCGAGCGCCGACAGCGCGGGTGTGCCGGCGTGGAAATCCCTGGCGATGGCAGGCAAGGCCAGGATCAGGATCGATCCTTCGAAACCGGCCAGCACGACGGCCAGCCCGGCCCAGATGAGAGTGACGCGCTGCCGCCTGTCGAGCTCAACCACGAGCGTATAGTCGCGGCTGATCCATGGCGGCGGTTGTCACCGTGCAGAACTTGCGCAAGCGCTACCGCCGTCGTGATCCGTGGGCCGTCGATGGAGTCACGTTCGATCTGCAGCCCGGCCAGGCCTTCGGTCTGCTCGGACCGAATGGCGCGGGGAAGACGAGCGTGGTCAAGATGATCGCCGGCCTGCTGAGGCCGGACAGCGGCAGCATCACGCTGTTCGGAACCGAACCCGGTAACCCGGTGGCGCGCAAGGATCTCGGCTTTTCGCCCGAGGACCCCGACTTTCCAAAGTTCCTCCGCGCGTCGGAGGTGCTCGACTACTTCGCGAGCCTGCTCGGCCTCGACGGAGCGGAGCGAAAGCGCCGCATCCCCGAGACCCTCGCGTTCGCGGGACTCGACACCGAGCACCGGCAGATCCGCCAGTACTCGAAAGGGATGAAGCAGCGGCTTGGCATCGCGCAGGCGATCCTAGGCAGACCCAAGCTGCTGGTCCTCGATGAGCCGACCGCCGACCTCGACCCGATCGGGCGGCGCGATGTGCGGGCCCTGATCGAGCGGCTCAAGGAAAGCGGCGTCGCAATCCTGCTCAACAGCCATCTCCTCAGCGAAGTGGAGCGCGTCTGCGACACGGTCGCGATACTGGCTCGGGGTCGAGTGCTGAAGGAGGGGACGATGGCGGAGGTCGTTCCCGAGGGGAGCAACCTCGAAGACGTCTTCGTCCAGCTTGTGGAGGCAAATCAACCGCAGCGCGACCATCTGCCCTCGTTCATCAGCGACGCCACGCCTTGAACGGATCGGGAGCCGTCGCGCGATACACGCTGGTCGAGCTGTCGCGGCGCCGCATCCTCCTCGTGTTCTTCGTCCTGGGCGCGGTCGGCATCATCGCTTTAGGGATCGGGCTGAAGGTGCTGTACCAGGTTGCGTCTTCGAATCCGCGCGGCTTTGGCAACGGGGCGGTCGACCCGGCGACGTTCGATCACTTCCTCGAGCTGCTATTCGTTTCTTATCTCTTCCAGGCGCTCGCAGTCTTCGCGCTGCTGATCGCTTACGCGATCGGGATGACGGCGATCTACCACGACCTCGATTCGGGCGCGGCGGTGAGCATCTTCTCCAAACCAGTGTCGCGTCTCGCGTTTGCGACCGGCAAGGTGGGGGCTGCCGTGGTCGGTCTGATCGCGATCGTGGGCCTGCTCGCGCTGGAGGCACGCCTGGTCATGTTTCTGTTCGGCGGCGGCCTGGAAAATGCGCTCACCGGCCAGCTCATCGCGGTCATGGCGAACGCGATCGTGGTCATGCTCATCGTGCTTTCACTGAGCACATGGATCAACAACATCCTGGCCGCGGTCGTCACGTTCATCTACTTCAACGTGATTACCGGGATCATCACGACTCTGCACCTGGTGGCTGACGCCGGCGTGATCGGCAACACAGCCGTCAGGAATGTGTTCGACGTTCTGTACTGGCTCGTCCCGCACCAGCTCGTGAGCAGCGCGGTGCGCGACCTGGCTCAGGCGGAGATCCAGATGTCTGGCGGCGTGCAGAGCAATCAGGCGCTGGCCAGCGTGCCCGCGCCTTCCGGCCCCGGCGATATCGCGTGGTGGGTCTTCACGGTCTTTGTGTTTGCGGCTCTCGTCTACTATGCCGTCCGCCGCCGCCAGGTCTAGACGAGCTTCAGCTTCCTCAGCAGGTAAGGTCCGGGGCCCAGAAAGCCACAGGTCGCGGCGATGTGGGCCACGGAGACGCCCAGCAGGGAAGGCGGTCCCGGCAGCAGCCAGAAGGCAAGGCCAAGCGGCACACCTACAAGCGCCGTGGCGAGTGTCTCGGGCCAGGTCCACCGCCCAAGCCGGTGATAGAGCACATACGCGGAGGTGGCTATGACCAGACCGACAGGCGGAACGAACGTGATGCCGATCCCGCCCTGCACCAGACCTCGAAAGAAGCCCTCTTCAAGCGGTCCGTTGAGCACGTAGAAGGCGGCCTGGAACCAGGCGTCGTCAGCACCCGCGGGGACAAGCAGCGTGCCTCGGCGGCGCGTCAATCGCAGCTGCACGGCTGCCGCGGCCGCGAACATCGTTGGCGCCGCCACCGCGGCAAAGACCAGCTGCACGGTCAGGTTCCCAGGGCCAAGCCCCAGCCAGCCCGCCCCGCCGCTCCATGCGTAAGCGACGCCGAAAGCGATGGCGAAGGGCATCAGCCGGACGAGCAGGTCGGGGCGCATCCAGGCCCAGCTGTCTGGAATACGGGTCAGCACCAGGCGCGTTGAAGGTGGTGGCGTGGCTGTAGCGGAGTCCATCACATTCGACGTCTTTTTCGACTACCAGTGCCCGTTCGTCTACCGGGCCGCCGGGCTGCTTGACGGCGTGCGGCGTCTCGGCAGGCGCGATATTGACGTTCGTTGGCGGTACTTCTCGCTCACGCAGGTGAACTCCAAGAATGACGGCTGGACGCTCTGGAATGCGCCGGCCTCGGACCATGTGAAGGGGCGGCTTGCGTTCCAGGCGGCCGAGGCGGCCCACCGCCAGGGACTCTTCCTCGAGGTCCACTCGCGGCTGCTGCACGCGCGTCATCGCGACCGGCTCGACATCGACGACGCGCGGGTCGTCGACGAGGTCGTGGGGGGTTCCGGTGTCGACATGGAGCGTTTTCGCGCGGACATCACGGACCCATCCATCCTCGATCCGCTCGCCCGCGACCACGTCCAGGCCGTGTCCGAGCTCGGTGTTTTCGGCACCCCCACGTTCGTTTTCGCGGACGGCGCCGGCGCCTACGTGCGCCTGGCGGAGTCGGTTAACGAAAATGAGGCTTTGGATGTCTTCGACCGTCTCATGGCGGTCGCAGCCGCGGAGCCACGAATCCTCGAGATCAAGCGCCCCAGGCGTCCTTCACAGGCCTGAACCTCGTTCGGGTGATTTGAAGGCGCTCGGAGTTTCCAGTACAGCGGAGTACTGAAAGATGCCGGAAGCCGAGAATCACGCGCTTCCCGGTGCCACGAACGACACCTGGCGGACGTGGCTCATGACGGGTGCCAGGCGCTCGCCTGTCGACCGCCGCCGTGTGCGCGGGGCGTACAAGGGGCTCAAGAGGATGCTCCTCGAGGGCATGGCCAACGCTGAGGAGCGGCCGCATGCCTGGAGGGACTTCTCGGGCGCGATGATCCGCCACGCCGTCGACGATGCGATCCGTTCCCTTCCTTCGGAAGACACGCACGTCGTCAAGCTCGCGTATTTCGGCGGCTTTTCCAATCGCGAGATCGCCGAACAGGTCGGTCTGACCGAGGCCACCGTACAGCGCCGGCTGCGGCGCGCGCTGGCCACCATCAGCGACCACATCCAACATGGCCGAACGCTCGGCCGTCGGGCGATATACGCCCTGACGGTCTGGCTGTCGGGCCGCTGGCTCACCGACAGCGCTCATCACTTCGCGCAGGCCGCCGTTGTGGCGGGAGCGGCCGCGATCATCGTGACCCAGCCCGCCGCGCCGCCAGTCGCGATTCAGCCCGGCGCTCACACCCCCGTAACGACTACGAGTGCGCCTGCCCTCACCGTCGTGCCGCCGCTGCCATCCCCCACCGCTGCTGCTGTGCCGAGCGGGGTGCCGGGCCCGGTCCAGAAGGCGATCCGCTCGGTCCAGTCTCCGGTCGCGGTGCCGGTCAAGGTCCCGCCGTTGCCGCCGCTGCCGGTGCGGGTGCCCGTCAAGCCCGCGATCTGACGTCGGCACGCCTCTAGCTGCCGTTTCGGGCGTAAAGAACGACCCCGTCGATGGTCGCGACCTGGTGGTAATCGAACGGCACCAGGCTCGCTAGCACCGGATAGGCCGTCATCGGATATTTCGCGAAGTCGCTCCAGTCCGCGGGGGATGTGTCGACGATGAGAGTGGGCTGATTCGCGGCGAGGTCTGATTCCAGGAGTGGCCAGACGTCGGGCGCCGTATCCCAGTTGTTCGGTGGAAGATCCGACCCGCGCGCGAAGCCGCGAAGAAAACCCGGAAACCGGCTTGCCATCACCCGGTCGGATTCCACGTACAGCGCGGGCCAGTCGCCCCACACGAAGACACGATCCGAGGACGAGGTGTGGCCCGCAATGTACGCGGCAACCTCCTGGTGCTGTGGCGGCCGGGAGAAGTCATAGGTCAGCGGATCCGCGGCGATGTCGAAGGCCAACCACGCGACGGCTGGTACGGCGATGCCGCCGATGGCCGCACCGGTCGCGATCTTCCTCAAGCGAAAGCGGTCGAACGCCAGGGCTGCCAGAACCGCGAGCGGCCCCATCGCCTGGATGAAGTAATGCCACGAGAGGTGGCCGCCCGCCAGCGAGCCGATCATCGCCACCACCAGCCAGACCACCGTCAAGCGAACCTGCGCGGTGAGTGCTCGCCACCGCGTGGCCAGTGCGATGGCCGCGATCCAGAAGACCGCCATGTCGACGACGAAGGGGACGATGCTGTCCCTGGCGCGGCTCCAGACGAATGCGGGGGCCCAGCTCGTGGACGCATAACCGATGAGCGTCTGGATCGTCCAGCGCCAGAATCCGGGCAAGGATCCGGTGAGGCCGACCAGCACAGCGCCGCCGGCCAAGCCGACGACAATGCCGCCGGCGGCCCTCTGCGCGGCGCGCCCTCGCCGAGCTGGTTCCTCGAGCCAGAGGAGCCCGAGCACGAGCAAGACGACGTTGATCGCCGCCGACTGGCGAAAAGCGCCGGCGGCGACCAGAAGCAGCGCCGACCAGAACCAACGGCGGCGGAGCATGAGCAGGAGCGAAGCGGCGAGCGGCAGCATCATGAAGATCTCGGTGTTCGACGCCAGCAATCGTGGGTTTCCGGCCGCGGTGAGGGTGCCGTAAAACAGCGCCGCGAGCAGGCCAGCGCGGCGAGCTGCGAGGTCTCGCGTGATCAGGTAGAGGAGCACGCAGGTCCCAGCCATCGCCACAAAACCGGCCGCGTGAACCGCCGTCATCTCGTAGTCGCCGGCCAACTTAAAGACGGCTGAATAAACCCAGAAGATGCCCGGCGGCTTGTTGTCCACTCCGCCGGCGGCGTAGAGGGAGCCGCCCCTGTTCATCAGGACCGCGATCGAACTGTAGATCGCCTCGTCCCCGTCTAGCAGGCGGTGCGTGAACTCGGGCAGGTGCAGGACGGCGACTACGCCCCCAACCGCTGCCAGCCAGACGGCGGCTGCCATGCGTTTGGGAAAATAGGAGAAGCTCATCGGGAGCCAGCTAGGCTCGGCACCAGGGGGAGAGTTTGTTCGGTCGTAGCAGCGTGGTCCCTGGCTTGCTCGAACGGGGGCCGGTCACATTGGCGTTCGCAGCCGTCGTGGCTGCGCTGTGCCTGGACGTCGCCATTCGCCACGACCCTATCAGCGTTGACTTCAACACCTACATGGCCGCCGCTCAGATCGGGCTTCACGACGGCTGGTCGCACATCTACGACCAGGGTCTCGTCGCCATCCAGCAGCAGCTGCTCGCGCCGGGCAGCCGGCGGCAGCCTTTCATAAGTCCTCCGACCGTCGCATTCACCGTGGCGCCCCTCGCCGTGTTTCCGCACCCGGTCGCCTACGTCATCTGGGCGGTGCTCACGTTTGGCGCTTTCGCGGCGGCCATGGCTCTCGCGGGCATAAGCACTGGACTGAGCCGCTGGGTCGCCGTCGTTGGCGCGCTTGCTCCCTGGTGGATCATGCACTCGGTCAACGTCGGCCAGGTGGTGCCCCTGGTCGCGGCGGGACTGGTGGTCGGCTGGCGATTGCTCCGTGACAGGCGCGAAGTCCTGGCGGGCATCGCCTTCGGCGCGATCTTGCTGAAGCCCAACACCGCGATGCTCGTGCCGCTCGCGCTGCTGTTCGCGACGCGCTATCGAGCGCTCGCCGCCTGGGGAGCGACGGCCGCGCTGGTCCTGCTGATGACGGCTGCGGTGCTCGGCCCAAGCGGGGTCATGTCATACGTGAACCAGATGCTTGGACCCTGGCCGGGCGGAGCCGACAACGTCACCCTTCGCGGGGCGCTCGACGCGACGGGGGTGTTCGCGGCCGTGCTTCGCACCCTGATCGTGGTCGCGGTCATGGGTGCCTCTTACCGAATGCGCGCCTCGCCGGGCATGGTCGTTCCACTTGCGATCGTCGGCTCGCTCCTCGTCTCGCCCTATCTTCACGGGTCCGACCTCTGCCTGCTCGCCGCGGCGGGGTGGATGATCTGGGAGGCGCAGCCGAAGATCGCCTGGCGTACGCTGCTGGCGATCGCCTGGGTGCTGGCGAGCCCGTTCCTTTACCTGAGGGGTGAGAGCCCACACCTCACGCAGTGGCCGTGGCTCGAGATCGCGCTGTTCTTGGCTCTGCTCCTTTCGGCAATTGGGCCTTTAACGGCCTGGGCTGGCTCCAGGAGACGCGCGCCCGCATAATCAGGTCGCCCGCGCCACCCCTGGAGACCTGTTGCCACTCGACATCCATGAAATAGACGGACCACTTCGTGTGCTCGCCGGACCGGGCACGGGGAAGACGCATGCGCTCGTAGATCTCTATGAGCAGGCGGTGCGTCAGGGCGTCGCCGGGCGCGACCAGGTTCTCGTGCTCACCTTTTCCACCGGGGCCGCAGGCGAGCTCGCGCGCCGGATCGACGAGCGGCTGCACGATGACTACGGCGAGGCCTGGATCTCGACTTTCCACAGCTTCTGTGCCCGCATCCTTCGCGACCACGCGCCGGATCGCGAACGGCTGCTCGTGAACGGGTTCCAGGAATGGATCGTGATGCGCAAGGTCCTGTCCGACCTGGAAGCCGGCGCTCTCGGACCGCTCGACGGTGTGCGCCGGTCTGACGCGTTCGCCCACGACCTCCTTGCGTTTGTCGCGCTCATGAAACAGAACCTCGTGCACCCGTCCGCGCTCCAGCTTGCGGCGGAAGCGAGCGCAAGCGAGAGGCTGCGCGTGCTGGCCGGTGCTTACCAGGCGTATCAGCACCGCATGCACGAGTCGCGCCTGGTCGACTTTCGCGATCTCATCTCGGAAACCATCGAGCTGCTGCAGACCAGTCCGGCGCTTTGCGCGCGGATGCAGGCGAAATTCCGACTCGTGCTGGTCGACGAGTTCCAGGATGTAGACCCTGCTCAGTTCGAGCTGCTGCGTCTGATCGCCCCGCCGGAGTCGACACCGCGACTCGTCGTGGTCGGCGATCCGGACCAGTCGATCTACGGTTTCCGCGGCACTGTTCCGCGTCTGCTGAGCCACGATTTCGCGACCGCCTACGGCGCCGTCACTCGTCACCTCGATGTGTGCCGCCGCTGCTCGCAGGAAGCGCTCGACGCGGGCGAGCGTCTGCTGTCGGCGACCCAGCCGGGACGCCCACCCCGCGCGCTCAGATCCGATGGATCGCGCCTCACGCCCTCTCTTGTGGTGGCCCGGGAGGCGGACCCCGTCGACGAGGCATTCTTCGCTGCGCGCGAGATCAAACGTCTGCGGGCGGAACGGCCCGAGCTGCAGCTCAGAGACTTCGCGATCGTGCTGCGCAGCACCACCGCGCTGGGGGCGCCCTTCGAAGAGGCCCTGCGCGCGTTGGACCTTCCTTATGAAGTGCGGGGTTGGGGCGCGACCGCGCGCAACGAGGTGGTCCGCTTTCTCATCGGCTATCTCGAGTCCCTGCGCAAGCCGGACGATGCCGACGCGTTCGAGAGCGCGCTCGCCTCGAGCCTCGGCGGGGTCGGAGCGATGACCGTCAGCAGGCTTCGCGCCTACGCGTGGGAACGAAACCGTCCGCTCAAGAAAGTCGTCGATCGCGTCATGTATGCGCTCGTGGCGCGGGATCCCGAGAGGTATCCACTGCCCTGGGCCGAGACCGCTCCAACAGAAGTAAGGAGGGAGCCCGATTTCATGGCTTACCTCACAGACGAGGAGCTCGACAACCTCCACGGATGGGCTGTGGCGCGGAAAACTTTGGTGGATCAAGCGCGCCGGCTGCCGCTGGCGAGCCTGGCGTACTCGGTGCTGATCGAAGACGGAGCAATGCGGCGCATGCTCGACCTCGACCTCCCTGCGGACCAGCGCGCCGAAGCGATCGCCGACCTCCGCGCGGCGATCGAAGGCCTCGAGTCGATCGAGGTCGTGCACGAACGCCTGCATGGAGCCAAGCCGCTGCTCTCGGACATCTCTGGTTCGCTCGAGAACCTGCTCGCCGCGGCGGCGGACGACACAGAGGCCGCCTCGGGTTTCCGCGACGCGGTGCAGGTCATGACGGTGCACCAGGCGAAAGGCCTGGAGTTCGAGGTTGTTTTCTGCTCGGGTTTCGCGCACGGGCTGTTTCCCCTGGAGGCCCGACCCCACCCGCTCCTCGACGCGGAAGACAGGTCGTGGCTCGAACGTTTCAAGGTCGGCTTCATGCCTTCGTGGCCGTCCGACCCGGACGGGCACCTCGCCGAGGAAGCGCGACTCGCTTTCGTGGCGATGACGCGCGCGCGCGACCGCCTCTACATGACGTATGCGGACGCCTACCTGCGCCGGTCCGGCCGCTCCGTCTTCCTCGACATGGCCGCGCCGGACGGCGAGACCCGGGAGCTGACTCGAGCCTCGTCGCGTCTGGAGCCGTCCGACGTCTTGCTGGGACGAGAGGCAGAGGTTCTCCTCGCGTCCCACCCGTCTGCGTTGAACGACGCGACGCTGGCTCGGGCTCAGGGTCTCGGCCTGGACCTGGCTTTTCTCCAAGATCCGGACTCCGGCGAACCATTCGAGCCATACGGCATCGGGCGCAACCCCGATTCGGTGCGCATCGACCACTTCAGCCCTACGACGCTCAACGACTACCTGAAATGCCCACGGCTCTACTGGTACAACCACCACCCCGGGCTGGTCGAGGAGCCGCGCTCGGTGGCGATGGAGCGCGGCGGCTTCCTGCATGAGGTGCTGCAGGATTTTCACGAGCATGAGGAAGAGTGGCGACCCGGCGAAGCCGAGCAGCAGCGGCAGTGGCTCGAAGAAGCCCTGCAGCGACACCTCGACGGCTACCTCTCACGCATGGAGGGTGTGCTCGACCGGAAGCGAGAGGAGAAGCAGGTCCGGACGCTGCTCGGGAACTACATCCGCTCGATCACCGGCATGCAATTCATTCGTCGCCTGCGTACGGTGGCGGTCGAGAAGCGCTTCCGGTTGCGGCTGGATGGGTCAGAGGTCGTGGGCAAGATCGACCGTGTCAATGACGTCGGCGACGGCGAGGTCGAGGTCGTCGATTACAAGACCGGCTCCGGCAAGCCGATGCGCTTCGCCTACGAGATGTACTTCGGGCCGGACCTGCATGACGTGCAGCTCGCCCTCTACTACCTTGCGTGCAAGGACGGAATCGATGAGGACGGCAACCCGCTCGGCTTTCAGCCGCGATTCCTCTCTCTCTGGTACCCGAAGGACTGGGTTTGGGGCGGCATGCGGCAGGACATCTTCAGCGTCGGCAGGCCGGCGGGACTCAAGGAATATCGCGAGAAGCCCCTCACCGACGAAGATCTCCAGCGCAGCCGCTCCGTGGTCGTCAGGGCGATCGAGCGCATCAAAGAAGGACACTTTGAGCCCGCGCCCCGCGAGCTCCCCGGTACGTGCGTGACGCGTTTCGGCACGTGTCCGCATGCGGCAGTCTGTCCGTACGGGGGGGCGCCACCGGAATGAGCACAACCCAGGTGCGCCGGATGCTCAGCGCCGAACAGGCTGCGGCTGCCCACGCCGGGCCGCAAGGGCCCTTTCTCATCGCGGCCGGGCCGGGCACCGGAAAGACGTTCACCGCGACCGAGCGATTCTGCTGGCTGGTCGAACAGGGCGCCGCACCGGACCAGATCCTCACGGTCACGTTCAGCGAGCGGGCCGCCGAGGAGCTGAGGGTTCGGATCACCAACGAGCTTTCGTCGCGGCGGCCGGACCTCGGGGCCCGGGGGTTGGACGGAGCCTGGATCGGCACCTTCCACAGTGTTTGCGCCCGGCTACTCGACGAGTTCGCCTACCTCGTCGGTGCTCCGCGCGAGATGCGTGTCCTGGACGAGACCGGGCAGCGCCTGTTCGAGCAAGAGCTCATGGCGGGACTGCGCCGCGGCGCCACAGCACCGTTCGACCCCGACTCGTTCAGCGCACTGGCGGTCGACGACCTGGACGACCTCCTGCGATCCGGCCTCCGGTTCCTGCTCAAGCTGAAGGGTCGCGGCATCAATCCCGAACGCTTCCGTCACCGAGCGCTCGACCTCCACGCTCAGCACTGGAGCGCGCGGGCCGCGACAAATGGGTCGGGTGGGCCGGACCCCGCGCGCGCAGAGCTGGAAGCCGTCGACGTCCTGTTCACGATCTATCGCTCCTACGAGGACGCCCTTCACGAACAGGGGTTGCGCGATTTCGATGACCTGCTCCTCGAAGTCATCGATTCGCTCGAGCGTGTGCCTGAGTTTCGAAGGCGCTGCCGCGAGCGCTTCCGCTATCTGATCGTCGATGAGTTCCAGGACACCAACCGGATCCAGCTCGACTTCATCCGTCTTGCCGCCGCGGAGAGCTTTGGCAACGTCACCGTCGTCGGCGACGCGAAGCAGTCGATCTACGGCTGGCGCGACGCGGAGATCGAAAACATACGCACTCGATTTCCGGGCCGTCCCTTGCCGCTCACCCACAATCGCCGCTCGTACCAGGGCATCCTCGACTGCGCGACCGACTTCATCCGCCGCGACCCCGACTTCTCTGGCGAACCCGACCTTGTCGCTACCCGGGGGAGCGCTCCCCAATCATGGGGAGGTGCGGCTGTGACGGTGGTCATGGCACCCGACTCGCGCACTGAGGCGCGCTCGGTCGCTGAAACCATCCGCAAGCTGCACCTCAGCGGACGCGCATTTCGCGACATCGCGGTCCTTTCGCACTCGGTCCGGATGCTCCCCCGCGAGTTCGAAGACGAGCTGCGGCGGCAGGGCATCCCGTACGTGACCAGCGGCGGCTCCGGCTTCTTCGACCGCCAGGAGATAAAGGACGTGCTGGCGCTCCTCCGTCTTGCCGAAAATCCCATGGACGACGGAGCCCTCGTCCGCATCCTGCAGGGCCCGATCGTGCGGCTGCCGGATCAGGGCATGTATCAGCTCGCCTCTCGCCGCTTCGAGAAATCGGGAATGCGCCTGCGCGACTGCTTCGAAGAAGCGCGGCGGGAGGGATTTCCCGAGATGCAGCCCAAGGTCGCGGCTCAGGCGGTGCGCCTGATCGAGCTCACGGACCGCATCGGCCGGCTCCGCGACGCGCTCACCGTGGCCGATATCCTCAACCGGCTGCTCGAGGAGAGCGGATACCTGCGCTGGGCCGAGCTGCGCGCGCAGCGAGACGGAAGCCCGCGAGCGCTGCTCAACCTGCGCAAGGTCTTTCAGCTCGCGGGCAGGTTCGAACGTGACCTCGCGCTGGCCGGGATCGGCGACTTCGTGCGGCACCTCGACCAGGTCATCGACGCGGAGCTGCCCGTCGGAGAGGCGGCCGAGGAGGCTGAAGGCACGCAGGCCGTCTCGCTGCTCACCATCCACGCCGCGAAAGGCCTGGAGTTCCCGGTCGTCTTCCTCGTCAACCTCCGGCCGCCGCGGCCGCGCGACACAGAGCGACTGTTCTTCGACCCGGACAACCTAGGCTTCGTGATGAAGAACTGGCGCGGCGAGAAGCATCCCCGCTACGTCGACACCTCGCCCGGCGCGCCTGCGGTGGCGCTTGCCGTGGGCGAGCGCAGGCGCATCGTTTACGTCGGCATCACGCGCGCGAAGGATGCGCTTTACGTGACCGCGACACGCGAGGAACCATCGGCGCACGAGATAGGCGCGAACGGTCTCGAGGAGCACGATCACTTCGCCGAGATCATGAGCTGGGCGCTGGCCCATCCGGAGTCGGCGTTGGTGGTCGAGTCGGAGCAGCTAGAGCTGCCTGTGCCGCGGATCGTCAACGGGCAGGTCCACGATGACCCGGCTGTCGTGGCCGCGGTGCTCGACCGTCTCGAGCAGATCAAGCCTGCTCCATCAAGCAGCGCCGGATCCGGCGCGGCGCCGGTGGAGCTGAGCTTCTCGCAGCTTCACGACTTCGAGGTCTGCCCGGTGCGCTATCGGTTCGCGCAGGTCTGGAGGGTTCCTGCTCCGCCCGACGAGTTGCAGCCGCGTCATGTGGCGGCGATCGGGTCGACCGAGCTGGGAGCCGCGGTGCACGAGGCGCTTGCCGCGTGGCACAACACTGGCGGCAACCTTCTCGACCTTTATCGAGGGCCGGAGCCGGGCCGCGAGATGCTGGCGCGCTACCTCGCCCATCCGCTTTCGGCCGCGCGAACGCTCGCGGTCGAAGCGGGATTCAACCTGGCCATCGGACCCACGCGCGTCCGTGGCGTGGTGGACCGAGTGTGCGAGATCGACGGGAGGACCACCCTCGTCGACTTCAAGACGAACGCCACCCTCGACGCCGCCCTGATGGCGGCGTACTCGCTCCAGCTGCGGATCTACGGGCTGGCGGCGCGCCGCGGCCTGCTGCAGGGCGGCCGCGATCCGAGGCTGATCCTCTTTGACCTGCGCCGCGCCGAGCAGCACGTGATTGAGCCGGACGACGCGTTGGTCGAGGATCGAGTGAATCGCGCATCGACGCGCATCGCATCGGCCGACTTCCAGCTCGGCCCCGAGCACGCGCAGCGCCCGTGCTCGTTGTGTGCGTACCGTCCTATCTGCACCGATGCGCGAAAGGTACTTTGAGCGACGCGAGATCAAAGAGGCGATCGCGTTTGCCGAGGATGGCGGAATCGCGGTGCATCGCAATTTCGACTACTACCACGGCTCGACGATCCGAGGCATGCGGCGTGAGCGTCCGTTCCTGCATGTCATAGGTCTTCGGCCTGTGCTCGAAGAATGGGGGCGGCTTAACGGTCTCCGCCCGGAGTGGATCCAGCCCGAAAAGCGCCGCAAGGTTGCGCACTACGACGTGTTCGGCCCGCCTGCGCAGGCTCTCATCGGAAGGCTCAAACTGCCCATTGACACCGATTGACGCAACGCGTTATGCTGCGTCACAAAGTACGAGGAGGTCCAGGACATGAGCGCAGAATTCGCTGACACCGCGACCGCGGTGGAGGAAGTAGCAGTCGGCGCCGCGAAGAGCGCGGCTGAAGTCGTCTCGGATCCAGTGCGCTCGGCGCGCAAGCAGGTGCGGGCATTCGAGCGCAAGGGGACGCCAGTTGTGCGCCGGATCAACAGGCGCCTTAACGCCCTGATGCCGGACAAGATCAAGGTTTTCGGCATCGAGGTCAACGGCAAGCTGCCCGAAAAGATCGCAGTCAAGGGCCTGCAGATGGTCAGGGTCCAGGCCCGGCGACCGGACATGGTGGGCGATGTCGCGAAGCGGACGCTGAGGATCTTCAACGGCTCCTTCAAGACCATCGCGCGCACCGCTACGCGCTTTGAGCAGGCGACTGTGTTGAACCCGCAGCGACAGGCCGAGCGCAAGCCGGCCGCGCGTCGGGCCCGTCGCCGGTCGGCCGGTCGCACAGCTGCTTAACTCGAAATCGATCAACGGGCGCCCTTCGGGGCGCCCGTTTTGTTTTTAGCGACAGCTCAGGTAGCCTTCGACGCAGCCATGGTCCTGTGCACCGGCTCCATCGCATATGACTACATCCTCACGTTCAAGGGACGCTTCAAGGAGCACATTCTTCTCGACAAGACGCACATCCTGAACCTGAGCTTCCTGGTCGACGACTTGCAAAAACGCAGAGGCGGAGTGGCCGGGAACTACGCCTACAACCTGGCCTTGCTCGGTTATCCGTCGGCCGTGCTGGCAACAGCCGGCACCGACGCGGCGGAGTACCGCGACTGGCTCGCGGCGCAGGGCGTCGACTGTCGCGGGCTGCGCCTGCTCGAAGGCGAGCTGAGCGCGACAGGTTTCACCACCACGGATATGGACGACAACCAGCTCACCGGTTACTACGGCGGCGCGATGTGGCGGGCGGCGATGCTCGGCTTGGACGACGGTCCGCCGCAGGCTGACGCGGTCATCATCGGACCAAACGATCCAGGCGCGATGAAGAGGCTGGTCGGCGAGTGTCGGGAGCGTGGCGTGCGGTTTGTCTTCGACCCTGCTCACCAGCTGCCGATGATGAAGGCCGAGGATGTGATGGACAGCGCTGACGGGGCCTGGATTGTCATTGGCAACGACTACGAGCTGGAGCTCATCCAGCAGCGCACCCAGCGGGACGTCCAGGGGTTGCTGGAGCTCTCCCAGATTGTGGTCACGACGCTGGGTCGCCACGGGTCGCGGATCAACACGCGCACCGAATCAGTCGACATCCCCCCGGCTCCAGCGGTGCGCGAGGAGGATCCAACCGGCGCCGGAGACGCTTACCGGGCAGGATTGGTCGCCGCGCTGCTGCGCGGCCTTGACCTTCAATCGGCCGGTCGAGTTGCTTCGCTGGCAGCCACCTACGCGGTGGAGCACATCGGCACGATCGAGCATCGCTACACGCGCGAGGACTTCGCCGCGCGCTACCGCGACTCCTTCGAGTCCGACCTGCCCGAGCCGTTCTGGCCCGACGAGTAGCATCGTTCGCGACGTGGCGCCGAATGCGGTCGAGGTGCACGACCTTCGCAAGTCGTACGGCCCGGTCGAGGCCGTTCGGGGCATCAGCTTCACCGTCGCGGAAGGGGAGGTCTTCGCGTTGCTCGGTCCGAACGGCGCGGGCAAGACCACGACGGTCGAGATCCTGGAGGGCTTTCGCCGGCGCGACGGCGGTCGGGTCTCCGTCCTCGGGTTCGATCCCGCGACGGGGGATCGCCGGCTCAAGGAGCAGATGGGCATCGTCCTGCAGACGAGCGGAGTCGACCCGTACCTGACCGTCGACGAGACGGTCGAGATGTTTCGCGGCTACTACCCGAAGCCGCGGCCCCTGGATGAGGTGATCGACCTTGTGGGCCTGAGGGACAAGCGGGACTCCAGGGTAACGAAGCTTTCGGGTGGCCAGCGGCGCCGCCTTGACGTTGCGATCGCTTTGGCCGGCGACCCGCGGGTGTTGTTCCTTGACGAACCGACGACCGGTTTCGATCCCGGCGCGAGGCGCAACGCGTGGGACGTCATCAAGGGTCTGAAGGACCTCGGCAAGACGATCTTTCTCACGTCCCACTCGATGGACGAAGTGCAGTTCCTCGCCGACCGCGTGGTGATCATCTCTGCGGGAAGGGTCGTCGCTGAGGGAGCGCCGGACACCCTCGCGGGACGCGAAAAGGCGGCTGCAATGATCCGCTTCAGGGTTCCGGCGGATGCAAACCTTCCGGCGGCGATCAGCTTCGAGATGAAGAGCGAAGGGGATTTCGTGGAGGTCCAGACCCAAGATCCGACACGTGCTCTATACGAGCTGACCTCGTGGGCTGTGCAGCAAAATCTGTCACTGGACGGCCTCGAAGTCACGCGGCCTTCGCTGGAAGACGTCTACCTCCAGATCACCGAGCAGGCCGGCGCCGCGGGGACGCAGGCGTGAACGATCTGCGCCTTGCCCTGCGCCAGGTCTGGTACATCAACAAGGCGTTCCTCCGCAATCCCGCGTCGCTCTTCTTCACTCTGATCTTCCCGCTGATGTTCCTGGTGATCTTCTCGGTGATCTTCGGCAATGGTCACGTTCAGGTAGGCCCTGGTCAGACGGTCAGGGTCGCGACGTTCTACGTCCCTTCGATCGCCGCCTTTTCCGTCATCACCGCCTGCTACACGAACATCGCCATCTCGCTCACCTTCTCGCGTGACTCGGGAGCGCTGAAGCGGATCCATGGATCGCCCCTGCCGGTATGGAGCTACATGTTCGCGCGCATCTTTCACTCGGTCGTCATCGCCATCCTTCTCGTAGGAATCTGCGCCGCATTTGGGGCGGTCTTCTACGGAGCGACGCTGCCGACTTCGACGCTGCCGGCGTTCGCAGTGACGTTGGTGATCGGCGCCGCGGTGTTCTGCATTCTCGGCGTCGCCATTTCGGGGTTCATCCCAAACGCGGACGCGTCGCCTGCGGTTGTCAACGGTACGGTCCTGCCGCTGCTGTTCATATCAAATGTGTTCATCCCGCTCCAGAACCCGCCGCCCTGGCTGGACATCCTGGGCAAGATCTTCCCTGTCCGCCATTTCGCCGACGCATTGATCGGCTCGTTCTTCAATTTGAATGGCTCGGGTCTGCACACCGACGACCTGCTGGTGCTGGGAGCCTGGGGAATCGCAGGTCTGGTCGTGGGGATCAGGTTCTTTCAGTGGGAGCCAAGAATCTGATGGCGACGATCTTTACGCAGATCATCGAGGGCAGGCTGCCCGCGCGCTTCGTCTGGAAAGATGACGACTGCGTCGTCTTTCTCTCCAACCGGCCGCTGCGTCCGGGGCACTGCCTGGTGGTGCCGAGGAGCGAGGTCGACCATTGGATCGACCTGGAGCCATCGCTTCTCTGCCACCTCGCAGAGACGTCGCAAGCCATCGGCCGGGCGCAGATGGCGGGTTTCAAGCCCGAGCGCATCGGGGTCATGCTGGCCGGTCTGGAGGTGCCGCACTGCCATTTCCACGTGGTGCCCATTCGTGGCCTGCACGACCTCGATTTCGGCAACCAGGACCCCGACCCCGACCCGAAGGCGATGGACGGCGCGGCCCAGACGATTCGGAGCGAGCTCAGAAAGCTCGGCTACGCGCAGGTCAGCGACTAAGGGACCAGCAACTTCTCCAGCTGCTCGATGTGCATCTCCAGGTGCGTGATCAGCGGCAGGCGCGCGACTTCCTCGGCCGTCATCGTCGTCTCGGCGTCGACGCGCGCCGTCTGCCGCAGCGATTCGGGATCCGCAGTCCGCAAGGTGGTGATGGTCCGCTGGTGGTCGGCGAGCGCCATGCGGAGAAGGTCCGCCGGCTCGAGCTGAGCCATCTGCTTTCCCACCGAGTCGCGCTGGTTCACCGCCTCGAGTAGGTTCACATCGGGCAGCTTTCCGCTCGCGATCCTGTGCACAAGCACCCCATAGAACTTGGAGACAACCGCCAGGTGGGCGAGGACCTCATGGGCGTTCCACTCGGCGCCCTCGTTCTGTTGCGCCGTGACCTGAGGAGCGATCGCGGCCAGCCGATCGGACACTCGCTGCAGCCGATCTGCCAGGAAGTTTCGCTCGCGTTCCCGGTATGTCGACATGAACGCCTTGACGTCGTCCATGGTGAATCCCGGACTCTCGATTTTCACCGGGTTCCAGACTAAGCGAGAATCGAGGTATGTGCCATAGCGATGAGTCTCGACCGCCTCTTCCTCCAATCAGCGGCGCGGCCTCGGACCAGGGCGACATTGTCCTGACATCCGCGGACGGCACGAGGTTCGCCGGTTACTTCGCACGTGCAGAGCAGCCGACCGGCGCCGGCATGGTGGTGATGCCGGACGTGCGCGGCCTGCATCAGTTCTACAAGGATCTCGCGGTTCGATTTGCGGAGACCGGCACCGACGCGGTGGCGATCGATTACTTCGGCCGAACAGCGGCCATTGGTGATCGGAGCGAGGCCTTTGAATACATGCCTCACGTCGAAAAGACCACGAACGAGAACATCGCGGCTGACGTGGGCGCGGCGATTGCGTACCTGCGGTCGTCGGAAGGCGGTGCGGTGAGATCCGTCTTCACCGTCGGGTTTTGCTTCGGCGGCTCCAATTCGTGGAACCAGTCCGCATTTCACCCAGATCTCAACGGATGCATCGGTTTCTATGGGCGGCCGGCACGCAGCGAACCGTTCATCTCGAAGATGAAAGCCCGTCTGCTGCTGTTGGTCGCGGGCGCCGACGCAGCCACCACGCCGGAGCAGTCCCGCGAATTCGAAGCCAAGCTCAGCGCAGCCGGAGTCCCGCACGAGATGCATGTTTACGAGGGCGCTCCGCATAGTTTTTTCGACCGCCGGTACGCAGAGTGGAAGGACGCGTGCGACGACGCCTGGCGCCGGATCCTGGACTTCGTGAAGAAATACAGCTGATCGATTCGCCTTGAACGTATAGTCGACGTCATGGCCAGGTTGGCCCCCAGGTCCAAGAACCAGAGAGTCGCGCCCCGCCTCCCGCAGGGCTTGATCGATGAGCTCGACCGCCGCCACGCGGGCATGGCCAGGCACATGGCGCGGGCGGTCGTGACCCTTGTTCGCTGGGACGCATCGACCGGCGTCCCACCGCAGCGTGAAGCCATCGTCCGCGCCTGTGCCGCCGGCCTCGACCTGTTTCTCGCCACGGCCCGCGAGGCTCGCCCGGCGACACAGGAGGAGTTGAGGCGCGTCGCCCAGCTCGGCATCCTGCAGGCCCGCAGCAGCCAGTCGGTCGAGCCGATTCTCGCCGCCTATCGCATCGCCGCGCGCGTCGCGTGGGAGGAGATTCTTCGCGCCTGGCGGGGCCATCCCGAAGCGACTCCCGAAGCGATCATGCTCATCGCCAACTACGTCTTCGCGGCGCTCGACCAGGTCGCCGCCGAGGTGACAAAGACTTACCTCCACGCGAGGGAGCAGCACCTACAGCGCGGCACGCGCGCCCATGCGCGTCTGTTCCATGCGCTCATCAGCGACAACTTCGACTCCGAGCTGGAGCTGCAGCGGCAGGCCCTGGCGCTGAACACGCCCATCGCCGCCGCAGGTTACGTCGCGGTCGTGAGCAAGCTGGTCATGGGCAACCGCGATGGGGAGCGTGGCGGGCACGCCCTGGCCGAGGTTGCCGCCACCCTCGAGCTGCCTCGCGGAGTGCTGCTCCATGCGACAGACCCGAGCACCCTGGCCGTGCTGTGGCCGGCGGACTCGCCGGCCGAGGTCGAAGGAGCGCGCCAGTTCGTGGCGCGGCTTCAGGAGCAGGTGGAGCGGCGTGCCGGTCAGCTGGGAGCTCACGTGCGCGCCGGTATCGGCGGCTACCATCCTGGGCTCCACGGCATCTCGCGCTCCTACCTCGAGGCTCAGCAAGCTTTCGAAACGGGTCGCAAGCTCAGGCCTGATTCCGTGGTGCACGGTCATGACGAGGTCATCCCGCAGCTGGTTCTGACGCAGAATCCGCGACTTGCCGAGCGCTTCGTCGCGCACAGCCTGGGTCGGCTGCAGGATCCGAAGCTGCGCAACCGTGAGCAGCTGATGGAAACGCTCGAGGCCTATCTGGCCAAGGGTTCCGTCAAGGATGCCGCCACCGCCCTGGGCCTGCACCGGCACACCGTGCTTTACCGGCTGGAGAAGCTGAAAGAGCTCCTGGGCGGCGACCTCGACGTTCCCGCGACCAGGCTGAGGCTGCAGCTCGCGCTGGATCTCCAGAAGCTGCTCTAGTTCACCTTTGGACGTGGCGTCCAAAGATTGGCCCCTGTTTTGCCACTCGGGGCGGCTGTCGATTGGCCCTCACGTCCCTATGCTGGATGAATGACATCCAACTCCAATGGACGTCGTGTGGCCGTGACCGGGATGGGCTTCATCACCCCGATCGGCAGCGACATCGAAACCGTCTGGTCGAACCTGATCGAAGGTGTTTCCGGCGTCGGCCGGATCACGCGTTTCGACACCACCAACTTCGATACCAAGATCGCGGCCGAGGTCAAGGGCTTCAACCCCGAGGAGTACATGGACCGCAAGACCGCCCGCCACATCGGGCGCTACTGCCAGTTCGCCCTCGCGGCCTCGAAGCAAGCCCTGGCACAGGCCAACCTCGACCCTGCGCAGATGAACCCCGACGACGTCGGGGTCATCGTCAGCTCTGGCATCGGCGGCATGGAGGAGATCGAAAAGAGCCATACCGCGCTGATGGAGCGGGGACCCAAGCGGATCAGCCCCTTCACCGTCCCGATGATGATCGCGGACATGGCGGCGGGCATCGTCGCCATCCATACGCAGGCGGGCGGCCCGAACTACGCCATCGTGAGCGCGTGTGCGTCGAGCGCGCACGGCATCGGTGAGGCCTCGGAGATCATCAAGCGCGGCGACGCGATCGCGATGCTTGCCGGCGGTTCGGAAGCCACCATCACACCCCTGACCATGGGCGCGTTCTGCCAGATCAAGGCGACCAGCGAACGCAACGACGAGCCCGAGAAGGCGTGCCGGCCGTTTGACATCGGCCGCGACGGCTTCGTCATGGGCGAAGGCGCGGTGATGTTCGTGCTGGAAGACATGGACCACGCGAAAGAGCGCGGTGCACGGATCTATGCGGAGATCGCCGGTTACGGCGCCAGCGCCGACATGTATCACTTCACCGCTCCTCAGCCGGAGGGCAAGGGCGCCGCGCGCGCCATGCGCCAGGCGCTCGACAAGAGCGGCGTCGACCCGACCGAGGTCGGGTACGTCAACGCCCACGGAACCTCGACCAAGCTCGGCGACATCGCCGAGACCAAGGCCATCAAGTCCGTGTTCGGCGACCACGCGTACAAGCTCGCGGTCAGCTCGACCAAGTCGGTCCACGGTCACCTGTTGGGTGGAGCGGGCGCCATCGAAGCCGCCGCCTGCGTGCTGGCACTCGACCGCGGCCTTCTGCCGCCGACGATCAACCTGGACAACCAGGACCCCGAATGCGATCTCGACTACGTGCCCAACCGGGCCCGCAAGGCGGATGTGAACGTCGCCATCTCGAACTCATTCGGCTTCGGCGGACACAACGCAACGCTCGTGATCAAGAAAAGCCCCGTGGGCGCGAACAACTAAGGAGAAAGAAGGCACATGGCAAGCCAGCTCAATTTCAAGGAACTGCAGGACCTCGCGGCAGAGATCCTGGGCATCGACCCCGACCAGGTCCAGATGGACAAGAGCTTTCAGCGCGACCTCGCCGCCGACTCGCTCGACCTGGTCGAGCTGATCGCCGCGATCGAGGACAAGTACGACGTCGAGCTGCCTGATTCGGAGCTCGAGAACATGAAGGTCATCGCCGACCTGTGGAAGTTCCTGGAGCAGAAGACTGCCGAGAGGCTGGAGGCATAGAGCCGATGGCGATCACCACCAGCTACCGCACCCGGTCGGACGCGGTGCCGCTCCGCTCCTTCAAGGCGAAGGGTCGCCCGAGCGCCATCGCCGGCGTGGGCGTTTACGCGCCGGACAGGGTGCTCAGCAACTTCGACCTTGAGAAGATGATGGACACGTCGGACAAGTGGATCACCGAGCGCACGGGCATCCACCGGCGCCACATCGCGGCGGAAGGGACAACCACCTTCGACCTCGCGACAAAAGCGGCGCGCTCTGCCCTCGACGCAGCGGGCGTCAGCGCCAAAGACCTGGACATGATTCTCGTCGGCACATCCTCGCCGGACGGACCGTTTCCGTCGGTCGCATGTCGCGTTCAGAACGAGCTGGACGCTCCCGGCGCCGTGGCCTGGGACACGCTCGCGGCCTGCACGAGCTTTGTCTACGCGCTCTCGATCGCGGATTCGTTCATCGCGAGCGAGCGCGCCGACACCGTTCTGGTGGTGGGCGCCGAGGTCCTGTCGCGGATGCTCAATTACTCCGACCGCGGCACCGCCGTGATCTTTGGCGACGGCGCGGGCGCGGCTGTCGTGAAGGCGGCGCCGAAGGGCGCGGGCTTCCTCAGCTGGTGCCTCGGCTCGGACGGCCGCGGCTACGCCCAGGTGACGGCCGGCAACATCGAGAAAGGCGCTTACGCCGCCAAGGACCCGGCGCCGTTCATCGACATGGTCGGTCCTGACGTGTTCAAGTTCGCGGTCGACATCTTCATCCGCCAGGCGACCGAGGTCTGCCAGGCGGCTGGGGTCGGCCTGGACGAGATCGACCTGTGGGTCCCGCACCAGGCCAACTTCCGCATCATCGACGCTGCCGCGCGCCGCATCGGCCTGCCGATCGAGCGGGTCGCGGTCAATATCGACGAGTACGGCAACACCTCGAGCGCCTCGATTCCGCTCGCGCTGGAGGAGGCCATTCGTAACCGTCGCGTCAAGTCGGGCGACCACGTGCTTCTCGCGGGTTTCGGCTCGGGCCTCACCTGGGGCGCGACGCTTTTGAAGTGGGCCTGATCAGATGACATGGGGATAAAACTCGCCGGACCCATCGCTCTGCTCTTTCCTGGCCAGGGTGTCCAGAAGCCGGGCATGGGCAAGAATCTTTACGACCGCTACCCGGCGGCCCGCCGGGTGTTCGAGCGCGCCGAACAGGTGCTCGAGATGCCCGTGCGGAAGCTGTGCTTCGACGGTCCCGTCGAGGAGCTGAACCGCACCGACGTCATCCAGCCGTGCGTGATGACCGTTTGCTGGGCAGCTTACGAGGTGTGGCGTGAGAGCTACGGCCTGGAGAACGTCAGCGTCACGGCCGGGCACAGCCTCGGAGAGATCGCATCGCTGGCCGCCGCCGGCTCGATTCCATGGGAGACCGCGCTGCTCCTCGTCAAGGAGCGCGGCCGCGTCATGGCCGAGGCGGCGGGAGCCCACGTCGGGATGATCGCGATCGTCGGCCTGGAAGAGTCAGCGGTCGAGCGGATTCGCATCGAAGCTTCGCAGCAGGGCAGGCTGTGGGTCGCGAACCGCAACGCGGACGTGCAGTTCGTCCTCTCCGGTGAGATGCCCGCGGTGCAGCAAGCCGAGCGGCTCGCTCTGGCAGCCGGCGCACGGCGCGCGCTCATCCTGACCATCCCGCTTGCAGCGCACACGCCCCTGATGGAGGCCGCCGCCGCGGCGTTCCGAAGGGCGGTGGACAAGCTTCCGCTGAAGGCTCCCTCGATTCCGATTCTGGCCAACGCCTCCGGCGAAGCCCTGCGCACGGTCACCGCCCTGCAGGAGGAGCTCCGGCTCCAGATGTTGCGCCAGGTCGACTGGGCCCGAACGATGGTTGCGATGCGCGCGATGAAGGTTCGGACCGTCGTCGAGCTCGGACCCGGCCGGGTGCTTGCCAGCCTCGCCGCCAAGCACATCCCGGGCGTCGACACCTGGAACGCAGACGAGCTGTTTGTGGATTTCGCGGGACCCACGACTGCATAGGTGGGCGATCTGGACGGCAAGACCGCACTGGTCACCGGCGGCGGGAAAGGCATCGGCCGCTCGATCAGCCAGGCCCTGGCCGGAATGGGAGCGCGGGTGGTCGTGAACTACCGCTCGGATGCGGCCGCCGCCGAGGAGACAGCCTCGTCCCTGCCCAACGCCGCCGCGCACAAGGCTGACGTCGGGGACCCTGCGCAGGTCGAAGCGATGTTCAAGGCAATCGGCAAGGTCGACGTCCTCGTCAACAACGCCGGCGCGGTGCGCGACAAGCTGCTGATCCAGATGTCGCCTCCTGACTGGGAGGACCTGATCCGGACCGACTTGCTGTCTGCCTTCGCGACGACCCGCGCTGCCATCATGTCCGGCATGATGCGCGCGCGCTGGGGGCGCATCGTCAACATCTCGTCGATCGTGGGTCTGACAGGAAACGCCGGCCAGTCAAACTACGCCGCCGCCAAGGCCGGACTCATCGGATTTACCAAATCGGTCGCCCGCGAGTACGGTTCGCGCAACATCACATGCAACGCGGTCGCTCCGGGGTACGTGCGGACGGAGCTGACGAGGGGTTCGTTGACCGACGAGATGGTAGGTGAGCTCGTGAAGCTGACGCCGATCAAACGCGAGGGCACCGCGGACGAAGTCGCCGCGGCGGTCGTCTTCTTTTGCTCGGAGCGCGCGGGCTTCGTCACCGGCCAGGTGCTCGCTGTGGACGGAGGACTTTCACTCTGATGGCGATCGCTGAAGGCCGGCGCGAGGTCGCGATCCAGGGCGGCGACCTACCCGAGATCCTGCTGCCGACGAACTGCCCGGGCTGCGGCATCGCGCTCGAAACGGAGGAGCTGCGCTCGCACAACTACGTGTGCCTGAACTGCGGCCACCACTTCCGTCTCGCGGCTGATGTCTGGATCCCCTTGATCGCGGACAGGGGATCCTGGCAAGAGCGATGGAGCGACGTTCGCTCGCACGACCTGTTGAACTGGACCGTCCCTAAGCCCTACCAGGAGACGGTCGAGCGTCTTCTTGAGGATGGCCTCAACGAAGCCCTGCGCACCGGCACGTGCACGCTCGCGAACAAACCGATCTGGCTCGCCACCTTCGACTTCCAATTCGTCGGGGGAACACTCTCCATCGTCGCCGGCGAGCGCCTCGCCCGCGGCCTGGAGCAGGCTGCATCGTCCGGCACCCCGTACGTGCTGGTGTCCGCGTCGGGCGGCGCTCGCATGCAGGAGGGCGTCCTCGCCCTCATGCAGCTGGCCAAGGTCAACGCGGCGGTGGGGCGTTTGCATTCCTCGGGCGCGCCGTTCTTCTCGGTCTTGACCGATCCCACCTTTGGCGGAACCGCGGCGTCAATCGCTCTGTTGGGAGACATCAACATCGCCGAGCCCGGTGCCGCGATCGGCTTCACGGGTCCGCGGGTCATCAAGCAGGCGACCTACGCCGACCTTCCTCCCGGCTTCCAGAGCGCCGAGTTCCAGATGGCTCACGGGCAGGTCGACATGGTCGTGCCTCGGACAGAGCTGCGGCCCTTGCTGGCGCATCTGCTGGAGATGTACTCATGAGCGTGTGGGAGATCGTCGAGCTCGCGCGACATCCGGACCGCCCGTACTCGCTCGACTACATCCGGCGCCTCGCGCCTGATTTCATCGAGCTGCATGGCGATCGGCTGTCGGCTGACGATCCGGCGCTGGTCGGCGGAGTCGGCACATGGCACGGGCGGACGACGATCTTCCTCGGCCACCAGAAGGGCCGCAGCCTCAAAGAGCGCGTGGCGCGGAACTGGGGGATGATGCATCCCGAGGGTTACCGCAAGGCGCTTCGGCTCGCCCACCACGCGGCGAAGTTCGGTTTTCCGATCATCTCTTTGATCGACACGCCCGGCGCCTATCCCGGAGCCGGCGCTGAAGAGCGCGGCATCGCCGCCGCGATCGCGAACGCGATCATGGATTGGTTCCGCATTCCGGTCCCAATAGTCGCGGCGGTGATCGGCGAGGGCGGGAGCGGCGGCGCGCTGGGCATGGGCGTCGCGGACAGGGTGATCATGCTCGAGAACTCGATCTATTCGGTCGCGTCGCCCGAGGCGGCCGCCTCCATCGTGTGGCGCGACAACACCCGCAAGGTCGAGGCCGCGGAGCAGCTGCAGCTGACCTCGCGCGAGATCGTGGCGATGGGCGTGGTCGAGGAGGTCGTGGCGGAGCCGAAGGGAAGCGCCAGCGCGGACTACGATGCGGCGGCGCAATCGCTGGACGGGGCGCTGTATCGCCACATGAAGCCGCTCCTGGACGAACCTCCTTCGCAGCTGCTGCAGCACCGCTACGACCGTTTCCGCTACATCGACTCCCTCATCCAGGCCGAGCCCCATTTCGGCCCGAAGATTGATTAAACGGCGCGGGTGAGGACTGCGGTCCTCCCCCGCGGGACCCCCTCCTGGGGGTTGGCCGCGACCCTGGGAGGCGTCTGGAAGCTGAACGTCTGGGAGACGGCCGGGATGAACCCGGCCTCCAGCCGCACTCTGTCCTGTTTGATGGCGCGGGTGAGGACTCCGGTCCTCCCCCGCGGGACCGCCTCCTGGGGGTTGGCCGCGACCCTGGGAGGCGTCTGGAAGCTGAACGTCGGGGGACGGCCGGGATGAACCCGGCCTCCAGCCGCACTCTGTTCTGGTTGATTGATTGCGCGTAGTCGCGCAGCGCGCCGCCTCCGGCCTGGTGAGCTGGGAGGACGGAGGGACAGAGCACCGTGCAACCATCGGCCACGGATTCGTGTTGTTGGTGGGTGCTGCAGGTGATGACGAGGCAAGCGCGGTCAGGCGCCTGGCAGACAAGATCATGGATCTGCGTGTGTTCGCGGACGAGGCGGGGAAGATGAACCTCAGCTTGGTCGACGTGCATGGCTCGGCCCTGATCGTGTCGCAGTTCACGCTGTTCGCCGATATGAGCCGCGGCCGGCGGCCGAGCCTGTTGAAGGCGGGCGACCCAGCGCGGGCCGAACAGCTCTACGAGGCGTTCGTCCAGCAGTTCCGGGCCCGGGGAATACAGACGCAGACCGGTAGCTTTGGGGCAGACATGCGGGTGACCATCGAGAATGACGGGCCAGTCACGCTCGTGCTCTCCACAGACGAGTGGCCGACTCGTGTCTGAATCGAGGAGCCGCTTCCTTCCTTACTTGGCGTTTATCTCCCTGGCCTTGATCTGGGGCGGCTCTTTCCTCGCCATCAAGCTGGCCGTGCAAGACCTGGGACCTACCGCCCTGCTCTTGTTTCGCTCGATCTCTGGATTTGTCGCTCTCGCGTTGATCGTGATCGCTCTTCGGAAACCGCTCCTCGGGCCTGGATGGAGAGGCAGGCTGTTCGGCTTTGGGATCATGGCGGTGACCAACGCGGTCATCCCGTGGGTCTCGATCGGATGGGGTGAGGAGCGAATCTCGAGCGGCCTCGCCAGCATCCTCAACTCGACGACCACGTTGTGGACCGCGGTCCTCATCTACTGGGTCATGCCCACGGAGCGGCCCACGGTCGTGAACTACGTGGGCGTCGTCATCGGATTCGCCGGCGTTGTCGTGCTCGTTTATCCGGACCTGGCGGCGCATGGGCTTTCGGGCAACGTCCTTGGCGCGCTGGCGGTTCTCGTGGCGTCGCTCTCCTACGCCGTCAACGCGATGTACCAGCGCCGCAAGATGCGAAATGTGAGCGTGTTCGAGATCAGCCTCGGACAGCTCGCCGCGAGTGTCCTCTTCGCGATCCCAATCGCAGCGCCGTCGCTTCCGTACATCCACGTCCACGCCCTCTCGCTCGCGGCTGTCATCGCCCTCGGCGCGATCGGAACGGGCGTCGCTTATCTCCTCTACTACTACGTGATGAACACGCTGGGCGCGGTTCGTGCCGCTGGGGTCACATACGTTGTGCCTGTCACCGCCGTGTTCTGGGGCGCCCTTCTGCTCCACGAGACCGTGAGCGTGACGATCGTCGCCGGCATGATCGTGATCCTCGCGGGCATCCTGCTCGTGAACCTGCGACGGATGCCCCGTCGCGAGCCTGTCGTAGAGCGGGACTCGGCCGCGGCTTGAGGGAATATCTCGCCCAGCATGTCGAGCAGGTTCGGCTTGCCTCGGGGCGAATCCGCGAGCACGTTCGACGCACGCCCACGCTGACCACCGACCTCGACCCCAACCTCAGACTCAAACCCGAGTGTTTCCAGGTCACCGGTTCGTTCAAGCCACGCGGCGCGTTCAACGCGGTGCTGTCGCTGCTCGAGGCGGGCGAGCGGCCGAAAGGCGTGATCGCCGTCAGCTCGGGCAACCATGCGCAGGCGGTTGCGCTGGCCGCCGCTACCGTTGGGCTGCCCGCGTTGATCCTCATCCCGGAGGACGCGAATCCGGCCAAGGTCGCGGCCACGCGCGCCTTGGGGGCCGAGGTCATCCAGGAGGGCATCACCTTCGCCAACCGGGAGCAGCGCCTGCGCGAGGAGATGGCCGAGCGCGGGTTCGTGCTCGTTCATCCCTTCAATGACTGGAACGTCATCCATGGCCAGGCCACGGCGGCGCGCGAGCTGCTCGAGGACGAGCCGGACCTTGACGTGATCGGGGCGCCTTGCGGGGGAGGAGGACTGCTCTCTGGCACCGCGATCTCGGCGAAAAGCCACAGAGCTGGGGTCAAAGTCATCGGCGTGGAGCCCGAGGCGGCCGACGACGCCTACCGGACTTGGAAAGCCGGCAGCATACAGACGCTCCCCGGGTCTCCTAAAACCCTGGCCGACGGCGTGCGCACCACCGCCATCGGCGCGCGTAACTTCGAGGTGATGTTTGCCAACCGGCTCGTGGACGAGATCGTCACCGTGACCGAGGACGAGATCGCCAACGCGGCTCGGGTGGCGTGGTCGCGCCTCCATCTCGCGCTCGAGCCGACCGGCGCGCTCGCGCTCGCCGCCCATCTATCGGGCAAGCTGCCGAAGGGCCGCACCGGTCTGATCCTCAGCGGCGGCAACGCCAACCTGCAGACCGTGGCTACACTGCTCGGAACCTCATGATCCCGGTCAAAGAAGTGATGACACGAAACGTGATCACGTTTCGCGAAGACACACCGGTGGACGAGATCGCCGCCACGCTCTTGTCGAAGCGCATCACGGGTGCGCCTGTCGTCGCCAACGAGGGTCACGTCGTCGGCATAGTTTCCGAGACGGACGTCTTCTCCAAGAAGGGAAAGGTCGCGCGCGACATCATGAGCCCGCGCGTCATCTCCGTCACCGAGGAGACCGGAATCGACGAGGCGGCGCGGCTGCTCATCGGCGAACGCATCCGCCGCGTGCCGGTCATCAGGGGCGGCAAGATGGTCGGCCTCCTCAGCCGCTCCGACGTGCTCGACTTCTTCGCCAAGACGCGGTGGACGTGCGCGGTCTGCGGCTGGTGGGAGCGGAGCCTGGAACGGCCCGCGCGCTGCTACTCGTGCTCGAGCACCGAGTTGCACCTGGAGCGTGCTGATCCCGGACACTAGATCTTCGATCGGCCTCTCGCTGAAGGCCGAGAGCTTCACGGAATCGGTCATCCGTGAGATGACCCGCCTCAACCTCGCCCTGCACGGTCCCGAGCGGGCGATCAACTTCGCCCAGGGATTCCCGGATTTCGATCCTGACGGGCGCCTCCTCGACGCCGCCACCCGCGCCCTGCGTGGTGGCTACAACCAGTACGCGACGACGTGGGGAGCGCCGCAGCTAAGGAACGCGATCGCGCGAAAGCAGACGGCCGCCTGGGGTCGGGCGGTCGACCCAGAGCGCGAGGTGACCGTATCGTGCGGCGCGACCGAGGCGATGATCGCGGCCATGCTTGCCGCGGTCGATCCCGGCGACGAGGTGATCATCTTCGAGCCGTTCTATGAGAACTACGGTCCCGACTGTGTGATCAGCGGCGCCGTACCGCGCTACGTTCCGCTGCGGCCACCGGACTGGTCGTTCGATCCGGACGAGCTGCGCGCCGCCTTCACCGACAAGACGCGAGCCATCGTCATCAACACGCCGCACAACCCGACGGGCAAGGTCTACTCACAATCGGAGCTCGAGCTGATCTCGCGGCAGTGCGTCGAGCACGACGCGATCGCGATCACCGACGAGATCTACGAGCATCTCGTCTATCGCGGTCTTCACATCAGCATCGCGACGCTGCCTGGCATGGCCGAGCGAACGATCACCATCAGCGGCGCAAGCAAGACGTATTCGGTCACCGGATGGCGTATCGGCTGGTTGATCGCTCCGCCCGCGCTGACGGCCGGCATTCGCAAGGTGCACGACTTCCTCACCGTGGGTGCGGCGCATCCTTTGCAGATCGCGGTCGCCGAGGCGCTGGATCTGCCCGCGTCCTTTTATGTGGAGCTCCTCGGCGACTACCAGGAGCGGCGGGACGCGATCGTGGATGGACTGCGAGATTGCGGTTTCGAGGTGTCGGCCCCCGATGGGGCCTATTACGTCATGGCGGGAATCGACTCCCTCGGCGCCTCGGACGACGTGTCCTTCGCGCGACGCTTGGTCGAGGAGGCGGCGGTGGCGACCGTTCCCGCGTCCAGCTTCTATCACGACCCCGCTTTGGGTCGACGGCACATCAGGTTCAGCTTTCCCAAGAAAATCGAGACGATCGAGCGAGGCCTGGTCGCCCTGCGCGCGCTTCGCCCTTAACAGGCAGGCTTCTCAGGCCGATTCTCGACGCCTAGCCTGGGGTCGTGCGCAGGCTGTTTCGCTCTCCCCTCACGTGGATGGTCATCGCCGAGCTCGTCATTGTCGGCGCCATGGTGGTGGTCGGCTGGACGATGCTCACGGCGGTATCCAGGCCGGCCCTCGCATCGCCCTCGAACCAGGCGCCCGACTCGGCTGGCGACACGAGCGCTCCGCCCGATCTACCCGTGATCGCCGCCGGATCGCGTGGACCGCTGCCCGGGCTCAACCTCGACAGCCGTTTCTGGCAGACTCGCCTGGCCGAGCTGAACCGGGAGCAGGCGATCCTGGCCCAGCTCGAATGGCGAATCGTCCACACCGCGATGGACGCGATGAGGCACTACATCGAGACGGTCGTTCTGCCGGCGATCCAGCGTGCCGAGAAGTCGGGAGGTTAGGAGATGCCGGTCTAGGCCTTTTCCGAGGACATCGTGACGTTGCCGTTGAGGGTCGCGCCATCCTCGACGGTGAGGCGGCTGACCCTGACGTCCCCGTTCAGGCGGCCCGAGCCGCCGAGCGTCAGGCGCTTCTTGGCCGTCACGTTGCCCGTCACCTGGCCGCGGACGTTGACGTTCGAGCCCTCGATCGCGGCCTGGATGCTGGCCGTCGAGTCGACGGTCACATCGCCGCTGGCCTTGAGGTCGCCCTCCACGTTGCCGGCGATCTTGAGATCGCCCTGGATCTCCAGACGGCCCTGCAGGATGTCGCGAGGGCCGAGACTGACCACATTGTTGCCGCCGTTCGCCGTGCTGGACGCTTGAACCGCGGTTTTTTCAGCTTGAGCCATGGAATCCTCCACTGCGTTTTCCATACTTTCATCCCAACTGCGGCAAACACGCAGACTTGCGCCCTAATTGGGCCGAGTTGGGATTTCAGGGAGCTAGCATCGTAACAGCCGTGTCACCAGACGTCGATAAAGGTTAAGCAGCACACCGTGGCCTTGATGAACCCCGATTCCTCCGATGAGATGGTCGACCACATGGTCGACTTCTTCGATCACATCGCACCTGTCTATGACACCTGGGCCGGTGGACAGCATGGGCGCGTGGCTGCGCGGCTGGTCGACCTCGCGGCACCCGCCAAGGACGAGCAGGTGCTGGACGTCGGGACCGGGACCGGGCTGGTCGCCCACCTGGTCGCATCCCGAGTCAGCCCGGGGCTCGTGATCGGGATCGACCTGTCGGCGAACATGCTCTCGATCGCGCGGGCGGCTCGCGCCAAGAACACCCAGTTCGTCGGCATGGCCGCCGAGCATCTCGTGTTTCGACCCGCGACTTTCGACCTGGTGACCATGGGCGAGGCCCTTGCCTACCTGGCCGATCCGACCACGGCCCTCGAAGAGGCACACCGGGTGCTGCGCCCGGGCGGCAGGCTCGCGGTCTCGTGTCAGAGGCGAAGCCTCAGTACGCGTGCCCAGGACCTGTTCTTCCAGGGCCTCGTCCCGCTCGCGCGGCGGCATTACCTCAGCCTGCCCCGCTACAGCTCGGAGCGCGCAAGGTTCGGCGAGCCTGACGTGCTTCCTCGGCTGCTTTCCGCGGCAGGGTTTGAGATGACGGAGATGACCGAGATGGTGACGGGAGGCCGGACCAACGGCGCGCGTGAGTGGACCGAGCTGATGGCCGGCGCCGGGCCGCTGCCGTACACGCTGATCCGCGCCCTGGGTCCGCGTTATCGGAGCGAGCTCGAGGCGGAGATCGAATCGGCGATGGCGAGCCTTGGCGACCCAGACGAGGCCTTTAGATACCACCATTCGTACGTCGTGGCTGTAGCGACAAAGCGATAACAACCGCCGCCAGCAGACACACGGCGGCCGCTATGACGAAGATCTCGCGGTACTCCTGAAGAAACGCGGCCGCGACCAGCTGCTCGAGATGTTTGACCCGGGCGCGGAGGTCTGGGTCCGTCAGCACGGGCGTACCGAGGATCTCGTGGAAGCGGTGCAGGCCGATGGCGGTGAGAGTTGAGAGCCCAAGCAGCATGCCCATGGTCCGGGCCAGCACGACAAGGCTTGTGGCCAGGCCGTGGAACTGCCCGCGCGTCAAGGCCAGGACGGAGGCCGTCAGGGGTGCGACCACGAGTCCAAAGCCCAGGCCGCAGAGGCCAAGCGCGATGTCCGCCTGGCGGAACGGCCCGGCATGGAGCGAGAGCTCGTCGGCGCGCCAGCCCGACATTTGAAGGAAGGCGATGGCTGAAATCACGATGCCGGCCGCCGCGGTGAAGCGGTCGCCTATGCGGCCCGCCAGCAGGCCGCCGGCCACCGCACCGACCGGCACGCCGACCAGGAACTGGGAAAGCAGCAAGCCGGATCCGAGCTCGTCGAGGTTGAACACGAGCCGTCCAAGCAGCGGCACGTCGACGAGCGCGACGATCAATGCGGCGCCGATAAGAAAGTTTGCGACCGTAGCGCCGAAAAAGGCCCGGCTGCGCAGGAGATCGCGCGGAATCAGGGGTTCGAGCCGGCCGAGCTGGCGCCACCCGTAAACCGCGAGCACCGCCACTGCCGCCAGGCCCGCCGGCAGGACGAGTGCGTTCGTCGCGCGCCGCTGTGGATCGTCCGGATAAAGAGCGAGCACCAACAGGCCGAGTCCGACGCCGAGCAGCGCTGCGCTCAGCCAGTCGATCGTCGCGCCCGCCGGCCGCTCGGGCACGGCCACCCGGCGACTGCCCAAGGCAAGCCCGGCGGTGCAGATCGCGGCCAGGGGGAGGTTCAACCAGAACACGAAACGCCATCCACCTGCGCTCGCCGCAGCCGCAGCGAGGGTCGCTCCGTACAACGGGCCGAAGACGCTTCCCGCCTCCTGCAGCGCGGCGACCGAGCCGAGGGCGATCGTGCGCTCGCGGTCTCGGTACAGGTCGGCGGCAAGCGCCAGGGAGAGCGGCACCAGCCCTCCGCCGCCGACGCCCTGGATGAACCTGCCCGCGACGAGCCAGGGCAGTCCGGCAAAATCCCAGAGCCCCGCAGTGGCTGTCATCGCGGAACCGACCGCGAAGGCGGCAATGCAAGCGGCGTAGACCGGGACGCGGCCACGCACATCCGAGTACGCGCCGAGCAGAGGCATCGCGACCACGTATCCCGCGAGAAAACCCGTGACGATGGGCGTCACCTGCTCGAAGTGCTCGATGGTCAGGCCGACGTCGCCGACCATTGCCGGGAGCAGGGTGACGACGACGTACGCGTCTAGGGCGGCGACGAACAGTCCTGCTCCAGCAAGCCCGAGCAGGACGTGCCTCACGGACTGGGCGAGCTGATTCGCGTCGAGCTGGCCGGAGGTGAGGGGATAATGACCGCGGAATCGAACCCCGTGATATCGACCTCCACGGTGGCCTGCAGGCCGCCGTCGCCGAAGGCGCCGGTCAGGAGCGCTTTATGGATCAGGCGGTTCGAAGTGTCGACCCACACGCGGGCGTCCACCGGTCCGGTCGAATTCAGCTCCGCGAGCAGGCCGCGCACCTGGTCCGCCGTATATGTGGTCGAGATCTGATACGCGCTCTTACCCGCGACCTGATCGGTCGACACGTACTTCGGGCTCAGCCCTTCCGGGATCACCGCCGGCAGCCCGCTCGAAGAATCGAAAAGCTTGGCCATATCGGGAAATGCCGCCGCCTCGGGGGCGGTCACCTCTTGGAGTGGCGAGAACGGCAGGCGGAGGTAGACGTGACCGCCGGAGATGACGACCTCGAGCCCGATCGTCACGCCCTGTTGCTTGACGGTGTAGGTCGTGTCGCTGTCGGCGGGTAGGCGCACCGCGGTCCTGGCGCTGACCAGGGTGAAACCCTGGAGGGTCACGCTGCCCTTGGTCAGCTTGAGCGTCGCATCGACTGTCTTGAGCTTGCCCATCGCCGCGGCGCCGTCACGCAAGACCTTTGCCGCATCGACCTGCTCGCCTCCTCCGCATGCGCTGAGCAGCATCGCGGCAAGCGCCGCGCCAACAATCCGATTCACTTGCGTGCCCGAACGATGAGCCGCACTGGGCGGTCGTAAAAAATGTATTCCCACGCCCAGTTGACGAGGACGACAAGGCGGCTGCGGAAGCTGACCACGTTGACCAGATGCACGACGAGCCAGAAGACCCAGCCGGGAAATCCAGACAGGTGCACGCGACCCAGCTGTGCGACGGCTGAATTCCGGCCGATGGTCGCCATGATGCCTGGGTCTCTGTACTGAAAGGGGCGCGGATCGCGATACGCAAGCGCGTCCCGGATCGCCTTCCCGACGTACCTGCCCTCTTGCATGGCGACTGGAATCAACATCGGGAGGGGAGCGCCGCCATCCGTCGCCCCCGCGATGTCGCCGATCGCGAACACCTCCGGATGTCCGGCGACCTGCAGCGTCGGTCCGACTTTCATCCTTGACTGCCGCGCCAACTGAACGCCGATGGTCTCCGCCAGCGCCGATGCCTTCACGCCGGCGGTCCAGATCACGGTGCGGGCGTTGATGGCTTCACCGCCAGCGAGGATCACGGCGGAGTCCGTCACGGCCTCGACCTTCGTCCCAAGCATCACCTCGATGCCCTTGCGGCGCAGTGAGCGCAGCGCTGCCTCGCGCAGCGACGGGACAAATTGAACGAGCACATAGGGCGCTGCCTCTATAAGCACCACGCGGGCTTCGTTTATGTCGAGGTCGCGATAGTCCTTGCGCAGCACAAGCCGGATCAGCTCCGACGTTGCCCCGGCCATCTCGACGCCGGTCGGCCCGCCCCCGACGACGACGAAAGTGAGCAGCGCACGGCGTTGCTCTGGATCGTCCGTCCAGCGGGAGGCTTCGAACTGGGAGAGGATGCGATTGCGGATCGCCAGCCCTTCGTCCAGGTCTTTCAAGCCGAGCGTGTGCTCGACCAGCGATGCGTTGCCGAAGTAGTCGCTCTCCGCGCCGGTCGCCAGAACGAGATAGTCATACGAGATCGCACCGTGATCGGTGATGAGCCGGCGCCCATCGAAGTCAACTCCGGTGATCGAAGCCTGTCGAAAGTCGGCGTGGCCCAGCGGCCGGATCAGCTGTCGCACCGGTCGCGCGATCTCACCAGGGTCGAGCAGCGCCGAGGCCACCTGGTAGAGGAGGGGGGTGAACAGGTGATAGTTGTTGCGGTCGACGAGCGTCACGTTGACCGGCGTGTACTTGAGACCCCGCGCGCACGTCAGCCCGCCAAAGCCCGCGCCCGCGATGACGACGCGGGGGCGGTTCATTGTGCTGGGTAGCGCCGGCCTCCACCGCTGCGCCGGCGGTTCGCCATCTTCTCGATCGCGGTCGCCCCTCCCGTGGCCTGGAGCAACGACTTCGGCAGCTTCTGCTTTTTCTTGATCACCGGCTCGAAAAGGTCGCCCAGCTTCTCGACCCGCTTGAGCACCTGCTCGGAGTCGAAGACCAGGAGGCTTGGGTCCTTCGCCTTCAGACACTTCTCGACCTCGTCCCACGTGACCGGTGTCGATACGGTTGGGCGCGCCCGCGCCCGCAGTGAGTACACGTTGATGGTCGTCTTGTACTGGTCGTTCTGGCTCCAGTCGATCAATACGCGGCCCGTGCGCAGCTCCTTCAGCTGTTTGTGCACCGCGAGGTCGGGGTGCTGCTCCTCGAAATATTGCGCCAGCCCTTTGGACACGACTTTGGTCTCGACGTACGTGACCTTGCTGTTGAGCGGGACGTAAAGCTGCAGGCCTTTGGAGCCGGATGTCTTGGCCCAGCAATCGAGGCCGTGCTCGGCGAACAGGTCGCGGAGCATAAGACCGATGCGGCAGCACTCGACGATCGTTGCGGGCGGTCCCGGGTCGAGGTCGAAAACCAGCGTGCGCGGCTCCGGCAGCTTGTCCGCGTACGAAAGCGAGGTATGGAATTCGAGCGTTGCAATCTGGGCAAGCCACACCAATGTGGGCAGGTCCTGGCAGAGGCAGTAGTACATGTCGCGGTTGTTGCCCCCGCTCCAGACAGTTGCCGTCTCGACCCACGGCGGCCGGTGCTTCGGACAGTTCTTCTCATAGAAGAACTCGGCGTCGACGCCGTTCGGGTAGCGCTTCAGCGTTAGCGGATGGTCGCGCGTGTGGGGAAGAAGGACCGGCGCGATGCGCGTGTAGTAGTCGATGACCTGTCCCTTGGTGAAGCCGACCTCCGGATACAGGACCTTTTCCAGGTTCGTGAGCTTGAGGGTGCGGCCTTCTATCTGAACCTCGACCGAGGTCTCCTTAGCCACCTTCTCGCATCACCTCCTTGGCCGGCTTGTCGAGACGGAAGCCTTTGAACGCGGGCGCGCGCAGCTGCCCGCTCCTCGTCCACTCGACGAACTCGAACTCCGCCACGATCTTGGGCTTGACGAAGTGCGCGGCACGCGGCGGTGCTCCGACGTCGAACGGGTTCTTATCGGTCGCGAGCGGTTGCAGCATCTCGTTGAGCTTGTCCAGCGTGGCGTCGGTGAATCCCGTGCCGACCTTGCCTGCGTACACGAACTTGCCCTTGTCGTAGTAGCCGACCAGCAGCGCGCCGGGGTAGCCGCGGCGCTTGCCTTCGCCTTCCAGCCATCCGCCGATGACCAGCTCCTGGCGGTTGCGGTTCTTGATCTTCTGCCATGCTCCGCTGCGCTTACCAGGCTCGTATTTCGAGTCGAGCCTCTTGGCCATGACGCCCTCGAGACCGGCCCTGGCGCTTGCATCCTTCATCGCCCGGCCGCCGCCTGCCTCGTAAGGAGGCGTTTGCCATGACGCGCCTGCAAGCTTCAGCTCGGCCAGTGCCTGCCGCCGGTCGGTGTACGGCCGCTCCATCAGGGAGTGTCCGTCCTGCCACATCAGGTCGAAGACCATGTACGTGACCGGCACCTCTTTCATCTTGCGGCGGATCTCGTTTTCGGCCGTCAGGCCCATGCGCTGCTGGACCTGCTCGAAGCTTGGGCGTCCTTTCTCATCGAGCGCGACGATCTCGCCGTCGAGGATCACCTCGCTCGATCCGAGGGCTCGACCCAGAGGATGGATCTCCGGGTACCGCGGTGTGATGATCTCCCCAGTCCGGCTCTGCAGCCGCACGATGCCGCCCTCGACGAACGCGATGGCGCGAATGCCGTCCCACTTGAATTCGAATCCCCATGCGTCATCGGGGGTCGGCAGCTTGGAGGTGAGCTTGGCCAGCATCGGCTCGAGCTTTTGGGGCATGGGCCTGCGGTCTGGATCCTGCGGCGGATCCATGCGGTGGATCATCCAATCGTTGCCCCTGGTCTGAAAAAGCACGTAGCGTCCCTGCAGCCGCCTTCCGTGCAGGTCGACCATGACCTCTCGGTCAGACCACTTGATCGGGTCGTACGTCCCTTCGTCCCAGATCATGACCTGCCCGCCGCCGTACTCGCCCTTCGGGATCTCGCCGGCGAACTTGAAGTACTCCAGGGGGTGGTCCTCCACGTGAACGGCGAGGTGATTCTTCTTGGGATCCGGCGGGATGCCTTTGGGGACCGCCCACGACACTCCCACCCCGTCCTTCTCCAGTCGGAAGTCCCAGTGCAGCCGCCGGGCGTGGTGCTCCTGGACCACGAACCGCGGCGCCTTGGTCTCCTTGCGGGGAACCCTGGCGCCGGGTTCTGGCGTGCGTTTGAAATCACGCTTCGCCTCGTACTCGGCGAGCTTCTTGGCCACGAACAAAAGGTTAGGCCACGGCCGCTTCTTCCTCGTGGATCGCCAGCGCGGCCGGCTTGCGGCCGCGGACGAAAACCGCCGCGAAAGCAGCCAGCGCAAGGATGACGATCGGCACAACCATGGTCGGGTGCATCGCGTCGACGAAGGCGTGGGTGAAGACGTAGTGCGCTATCGCCTGGACCTGCGCCGGCAGCTGCAGGCTTGCGCCCGACTGCCCAACGCCAACTTCGAATCCGGCGCGCGCGGCATGGCTGAAACCGTCGACGAACGAGCCTCGATACTGCTCCGGCAGCTGGCCGGAAGCGGCAACCGCCCGGTCGTACAGGGCGACGGCCAGACGGTTCTGGAGGAACGCGCCGATCACGGCGCTGGCCAGGACGCCTCCCATCTCCTGAATCGTGTTGATGACACCGGAAGCGACGCCGCCGAGCCGAACCGGCAGGTCGCGCGTCGCGATGCTGAAAACCGGGGTCCAGATGCAGCCCATGCCGAGGCCGCTCACGATGAGGCCCGGCGTGAAGTCCCAGCGACTCGAATTCGCCTGGGCGGCCCAGTCGATGTAACCGCTGCCCGCGGCGAGTGCGAGCAGTCCAGGGATCAACAGGTACTTGCCGTTCACCCTCTGGACCAGGCTGCTGGCCACGCCCGAGGAAAAGAACATCGCCACCGGCTGGATGGCGAGGGTGATGCCGGCGTCGATGGCGCTCAACCCAAGCACTGATTGCATGTAGATGGTCAGGGGGAGGTAGATGCCGAGGATGGCAAACCCCATCGCAGCCATCACGAGCGTCATGAGCGTGAAGTTGCGGTCTTTGAAAACCTCAAACGGGAGGAGCGGTTCCCCATCCTGCCGGCGCGCCTGGTAGTAGAGAAAGACGGCGAGCAGAACAACGCCCACAGCGATGATTTCGGGAATCGTGATGAATCCGCTGACCACCCCCCAGTCGTACCGCTGGCCTTCGATCAGTCCGAAGATCACGCCGAGCAAGCCGGCGGTTGCGAGCGCCACACCGAGAAGGTCGAGCCGGTGCTTGCGTCCGGGCCGCAGATCGGGGATCAGCAGCATGGCGAGCGCGAACGTCACGACGCCGATTGGGATGTTCACGGTGAAGATCGAGCGCCAGCCGAAGTGGGTCACCAGGAGACCGCCGACGGTCGGCCCGGCGACGACCGCGAGGCCCGCCATCACGCCGTAGATCGCAAACACGCCGCCGCGCCTTTCAACCGGAAACAGCGACATCATCAAGGGCAATCCCTGCGGGGCAAGCACCGCCGCGCCGAGGCCTTGCAGTGCGCGCGACAGGATCAGCTGGGTCGGGTCCTGGGCCAGACCGCTGAGGGCCGACGCCACTGTGAAGATCACCACGCCAACCGCAAAGAGATTGCGTGGTCCGTAGATGTCGCCAAGCCTCGCCGATGTGATCAAGAGGACGGCGTAGAGAAGGCTGTAGGCATTCAACACCCACAGCACCTGGTCAAGGCTGGCGTGCAACCCGTCGAGGATCGACGGGATCGCGATGTTGACGATCGTGAGGTCCAGCAAGGTCATGAAGAGGCCGAGCACGAGCACGCCGAGCGCGGCCATCGGGTGATTTCGGATTCGAGTCATGGTTTTCATCTCCTTTGTTGTGTTACTTGAAGGCAAGGCGGACGAGGTCGACGGCAACCGCGACCAGCACGAAGAAAAGCCCGAGTCCGACCGGGGAGGCCCAGCCATGCCAGGCCCCAACGACAGGGTCCATCTCCCGGAATTGGTCCTTCTTTTCGATCATTCTCTCCTCCTTGTCTAACGGCGTTAGGCGGCAACGGTGCTAACATTACCTCTAACATCGTTAGATATGCAACCCTCACTACAATGTTTAGAGGAGAATCGTTCCCAGTGAGTCCAGAAGGGGAGAGACAGCACGGACTGACCCGGGAGCGGCTGGTCTCGGCCGCCCTGGGATTGATCAACGAAGAGGGCCTGGACGGGCTCTCCATGCGAGCGCTGGCCGACCGGCTGGAAGTCAAGGCCGCTTCGCTCTACTGGCACGTTCGCGACCGCAGCGAGCTGCTCGGGCTGCTGGCCGAAGCCATTCTCGGGACGGTCGTCCGGCCGCGCCCGGGCGCCGCCTGGCGGCAGAACGCGATCGCGACCGGCGCTGCGCTGCAGCGCCGAATCTCCGCCCAGAAGGACGCCGCACGGATCTTGCTCGAGGCGCCCGACGCGCTGGAGCGAAGCGATACGTACGCTGACCTGAAGGGTCAGATGCAGACGGCTGGCCTGCAGGCGGCCGAAGCGGGCGATGTTGCCCTGATGGTCATGACCCAGGTCATCACGGCACGGGCGCCAGCAGAGTCACCGGTTGTCGAACGTGGCGGCGACGTGGCCTCCATCGCCATCGACAGCGGATCGCGAGGCGTGATCCTGCGCGCTGGGCCGGCGGACATGCAAGAGCTGATCCGCGTCCCGCCTGATCAAAGTGGTGCCGCGCCTGCGATCGTGCGCGGCGAGCAGGTCGTGGTGCGCCGGCTCCGCGGGGTTGGTCGCGGGGAGATAGAGCTGAATCCGCGCCGGCCGTGGAAATTCAAAATCCAGGCGCCCACGTGGAACACGGTGCTCGACGTCGGCGGAATCGACGTGAGGGAGATCCATGTCGACAGCGGCGCAACCAACCTCGAGTGCTTCCTGCCGGTGCCGCGAGGTGCGGTGCCGATCCACATCTCGAGTGGTGTGGTCAACGTCTCCATGCACCGACCGCGTGGAACGGCAGTTGTCGCGCACGTGCATACGGGCGCGGTGAAGTTGAAGCTGGACGACTTTTCGACCAGGGTCGCGATTTTCGACGTGTACTGGCAGAGCGAGGGGGCATTGCAGGCGGGAGATCGGTTCGACCTGGATGTCAGCAGCGGGGTGGTGGACTTCGAGGTCGACACATACACGCCAAGAGTCGAGCGGGTGGAGACGCCCGAAGCGGGGCCGAAAGCGAAGGGCAAAGCGGCGTCAGCCCTGGAGATCCTGCTCGACGGGGTGGAGGCTCGCGTGAAGTCGCGTTAGGACTCCACGAAGTCAGAGGCTTCGCCGCGACTTCGCGGGGACCCCCCTTCTTAACAGGCTGGGTTCTGGTGCGACTTCGCAACCGGTAGCGTGCCGCGAAAAGACCTGGAGGCGCACATGGTTTTCCTCGCCGGCGAACCCGACATCACCCCGATCACCAACCTCATCACGACGTGGATCCACATCGGCCAGGCGCTCGTCGGCTCGATCGGCGCGCTGGCGTTCATCTTCGCGTTCATCTGGAAGATCACGGCGGTCGAAACGAAGTCCGCGCTCGCGGCCAAGCAGTGGATCCAGCGGATCGTGGTCGGCACGATCGGCGTCGAGGTCGCGAGCTCGCTGGTCGGCATCCTGACGAGCTCTGTGCCAGGCCGTTAGGGACGCCAAGTGGATCTCAGCTGGCTCAAAGCCCTCTATCAGGAGCTGAGCCGGATCGACGGCTACCTCTACACGATCGTCCATCCGAATCTGATCCTCGCCCGGCTGCTCGACGACAGCGTCGGGCTGCTTCTC